>ERZ777305.1547-NODE-1547-length-26080-cov-16.891258_pt1 | contig 26080 bp, 26 predicted proteins | sample MGYA00374965_ERZ777305 | MGnify/ENA primary metagenome ERZ777305 (study PRJEB29328, sample SAMD00013331) | mouse gut metagenome | study: EMG produced TPA metagenomics assembly of the Metagenome analysis of fecal microbiota from mouse which was promoted... | reverse complement strand
GTTTCAAATTTCTTGATTATCAATACTGCCCGCTCAAATAACGGCAACTCCATAATGCTACGCTTTGCGGCATGGGCGGGCGTTGCTGCCACAAGGGTCAGCAACGCCACAAAGAAGAACAGCAGCTTTTTCATCGTACAATCGGGGTTAATGTTCCGGGATTGATGGGCTGGATTGTAACCCCGCCGTCATCGTCGCTTTCGCTTTTCCCGTTGAACTCAAAGGTCTGCTCCCACGGGGTTGTGCCGAAATTATCTTCCACGACCACGAGGAATTTATGTGCATCGGAAGATTTTGCTGTGTAGTTCAGGCGGAATGTCTTGCTTTCGAGCAACACTCGGTCATTGTTAACCAGCACCGGGCTGTCAACGAGTTTGAGGGTTCCCTCACCGTCATACTGGAAATAGCGGATTGTGTAGAGGGTGTTGGTGTAGTTGCCTTCCGGCTGGATCTCAAAGCGCAATTCAACGGTCTGCCCCTTGACTATCTTTTCAGCGTAAGGCATTACCTCCACCGTGAAGGGGTAAGACTGTTGCACATCGAGATCGTCAGAACACGACGAAAAACAAACGGCGGTGAGGATTGCGGCAACGAGAGCCATAAAGCCGAAGTTATCGCGAAACGCTTTCGAGGCATCGAGAAAGAATCGGCGGGGAGTAAGGCGCATTGCGCCAATCTTATTGAAAATTGTAGTCATAATTGTATCAAAGTTTGAGTTTGGATTTAGTGGTTTTCTTTAGTTGGAAAGATTGCAGGTAATCGTTCACATCGTTGTACCCGGCATAAAGCGTTGAACGGTCGGATATTCTATCTCCATATCTATCACGCAGCTTGCCTAACGCATTGCGTCCGGCCTCGTCATTATCAAGATAGCATCGTATTGTTGCGAAGCTGTCAAGATGACGGTATGCACGATGAATGTTTGACACGGAATTGAGAACCAGCGCCGTTTCTTCACGCTGTTCACCGAGCTGTATCGCTGAAAGGCAGTCTATAAACCCTTCATAGATACAGCATATAGCGGGATTGCCCGCCACAAGGCTTACATCTTTTGGAGGTATGCACCCCTTGAAAAACTTGTTGCGTATCTCAAAGCCGCCGGAGATATTAGGAAAGCCGACTGCGTAATATGGCTTACCGTGAAGGTAATAGCCAATCTCATCACAGTGCGCTTTCGCGTTTTCCTCGCTGATACCACGGGATTTGAGATAGCCGAGCAGAAATCGGTTTGTCAGTTCACGTACCTCCACATCTTCAAATACAGGCTCATCAGGAATTGAGCGGAAAACCGGATGCTCAACCATCGGCATCTGAACATCAGCATTGTCAGCGATGTATTTTGCCTGCTGCTTGAAATCGCTTGTGCCGATTATTTCTCCGGCAAGGGTGAAAATATCGCCACCGACACCCGTGCCGAAATCATAGAACAGATTCTTTTCGGTGTTCAGCCGGAAAGATGGCTTATGTTCCTGACGGTATGGGGCGAAATAAGTCCATTCGTGTCCACGTTTCGCCGCCGGAGTATGCCCCAACCGCTGAAGAAATTCAGCGATTGGGATAGCTTTCAGTTCGGATATATCCATAGCTAAAAGAGTTTGAACCTGCGTTTGGGCTTATCCGGCGTTGCCTTTGGTAATGGCGGCAACTGGCGCATCGGCGGGTCTGGCTCATGGCGCACATTGATTTTGCGTGTAGCCGACAGCTGCGTTGCTATATACAGCAGCAGTTCTGAACGGTTGCACGAACCTGTCATTTCATAAGCAAGGTCATAGATTCCACCGCTGGCGCCTGATTTTGTATCGCGCCAAAGGTTTGTTTCAATATTGATAACCATTGTAGGCTCATGCCGGTCATCGTAGGGCGCATTATATGTTCTCAACACACCGTCTGCCGCCACCGGGCTGTCATAACCAAGAGCTTTCATAAACTCCGTTAACGGCACTTTCTTGGGGTCAAGGTCAATTATCATCGGCATAGGCTCATTCGATTATGAATTTGACACCGACACCATACTGTGTATGGAAATGGCCCGTTGAATTACCGAACACAAACCGCTCCTTCACATTGGCAGTCAAGGCTATTTTATCGGAGAGGTAGAAGTCTGCCTGAACTGTGAGTGCGCCGCCATATATGAAGGCATCGCCGTTGTGGAGCGTGGATCCGTCGGACAATACCGACTTTCCCCAGTTTACCGTTTCATATCCACCGAGAGCCGACACGCCACCATAGAGGTGGAAAGTCTGCGAGTAGTCGCTCAACAGGTGTAGGTTGTAGCCGACCTCGCCGGTGAACTCCGCCACGGGGATACGACCTTTATCTCCGTATGGTTTGTAAGTCTGGAGATACTCTCCGCCGAAAGTCCATGTGTTGGCGTTACCCTTGAACACGGAGTAATATACTCCGAAAGAATAGCCGCAGTTGCGGGAGTTGCCGGTATAAAAACCGTCTGCCATATTCGCCTTTATTTCCACGGCTGACATTCCGGGGAGGCATCGCTGGGCCATTGCCTGTCCTGTGAAAAGGGCAAGCATGGCAGCGAAAAGAATTATCGCTTTTCTCATTGGTTACTGGATTGAAAGTTCGTCAATTACATTGGCTCTCACAATATCCTCGTTCTCCACCACGAAAGACTGGTGGCGACCGCCTTCCTTTTCGGCGACCTCTATAACGAGCTGCTTGTCGTCAGGAATTGTGAATTTCTCCAAAGCGAACACGGTTCTTTCAGATGATTTGCCGTGTACGACAGTCACATAGTTCTGGGCGCGGAGCGGTTCAAGTACCTGTTCCTGCATGGCTGTCCGTTTGATAACTTTCTTGTCCACAATCTTGAACGACACAAAATCAATGTCGAAAGCGATGTTTGATGTGTTCTTCAGTTCGGTGTGGAAATAGAGCAAACCATTGTTGGTGTAGATTGATTTGAGAAGGAACTGGACACCGAAACGCTTGCTGCCGATGTGCTTGATTTCGCGCTTGTTCTGCTTGTAGATAGATTTCATAATCAGCTTTACAAGCATAGGCGACTCCTGACCGAGTTTTTCCAGATAGATCTCCTGCGCGTTGTTGGGGCGGTTCACTGCCTCACCGTCATGGAGAAAGTCGGTCATCTCGATGTTGAGCAACAGCGGCTCTTTGGCGAATTTCACGTTGAATGAATAGTAGCTGCCATCTTCGGTAATTACCGAAAGGTTTGTTTCAGTCTTGAACGACTTGAAAGCCGATTTGACACGCAGCACGTTCTTTGCACCGTCGGCAAGTCCGGCGACGAGGTTCTCATTGCCGAGGTCAACATAGACAACCTCCGAAGGGAAGATGATGTGCGTCGTTTTCTCATACGCAACTTCCAGTGCGTGAGGCGGTATCATGCGGTCAAAGCCGACTTTACGGGTAAGACCGTCAAATTTGTCGCCGTCGGTGTAGTTCGCACCGTACACGTTCATGTCGTGTTCGGCGACCGTTTCAGTGTCAGACGACACGTTGTTATCGGTGTTTTTGGCTGTCTTGCCTTTGGCAAAAGCCGGGATTGCCATACCTATTACGGCAATGGCGGAAAGAATAACTGTTTTCAATTTCATCTTTAATTTGGATTTAGTGGGTTTGTTGTTGATGTTATTATTGATCTTCCGGCTGGTGGAGCATCACGCGGTATCCGGCTTTGAGGTGTACTTTGACGGTTCGCATCTTCTTTGTGAGGTATTGTGACACGCCGTTTATCAGTCCGCGCCCGACATCGGATGCTATCTGCGCTCCTGTATTGGTGGAAATGTTGATTGAACTGCCCATAGTGTTGCCCATATTTGCCCCTATCTCATGTAGAGCGTCACTCTCCATTGACTGAGGGATATTGATACCCTCCTGACCGTCGGAATCATATACCTGCAACTCGACATCGTAGATTGAGCCTTCGCACTTGATTGATGTTATCTCAATTTCAAGGCGTTCTCCCTGAACACGACCACTCCCCACGATAGTGGTATTGCGTGGGATAAGGCGGTTGCCAATCCACATCGGCTCGGTAGTCCTCAATTTTACACTTTCACCGTCAATCACGCTTTGATTTCCGGCGACGACTGCGGAAATTGTGTTTTTGGTTGCTACCGATTTAACTCCTACCGAGGTATTGAAACCACGGCCGGCGGAAGAAGAATTGAGCGAGGACACCACATTGCGGCTGACTTGTGCCACGGGTTGGACATTGCGTTTACCTTTTTCCTCCGGTTGTGGCGGCGTCTGATGACCGCCACCACTGCCATTGCCCATATATTGCGCGGCAAGTTGATAGGAGCGTTCAAGCATTTCCATCTGATCCGGCTGCTGCGGTTGCTGTGCCATAGCGTTCTGCGCTTCAAGCTCGTCAATCCTCGCCTGTAACTCTGCCATCTGTGATGCCTCGGTATTCTCCGGAATAAAGAAATCATCGAGTGACGCCTGCACCTCTTGGTAGGTGGTTGCTGATGTTTGTATGGCTTGATTGTCGGGAGCAACCGTATCGGGCTGGACGGCAAGGTTCAGGTCGGACGATTGGCCGTTGGCTGAATCGAACAGCGATATATTCACGTTCTGCCGTTGCTTGGCGTCCTGTGCCGCCTGTTCCTCCATCAGTTTTGTCTTGTTGCCTTCTATACCGTCGCTGGATCCGTCGGGCAGCTCCATATTGGCCTTACCCGTATCGGTGCTTTCTTCCGAAAGTGCGCCGCCGAAGATAAGCCACAGACAGCCGAGAAATGAAATGAACAATGCCGGAAACACAATCAGATATTTCTTGCGCCATTGTTTCTGCGCTTCCGTCAAGGGTTTGCGCTCTGCGCTGCTCCCTCGCTTAAAAAAATCAAAGTTCATCGGCTATCGGTGTTAGGTTGTCGGATTTTACACTTTGCGGAATGTCAAGCGTTTTTATATGCTCAATCCTGTATTTCGCCGCATCGCCCTTGCCAATACGGTAACAGGCGTTGCCGAAAATGTAGAGCGTCGTCAGCATGAAGACGGTAAATGCGACAGCCACCACGCGAAAACGCTGCTTCCGGTCGAGTGCGTCACACTTGTTTTTTAGCCACACTTTCATGCGGCTCTTGGGGATATGCACCGCTTCGTTCAAGGCATGGCGCACACCGTCGGGAATAATTTTCATTTTTCTCATTATGACTTGGATTTAGTGATTTATCGTTTTACGGTTCTTATATCCTTGTTTTCAAGGATAGTGAAACCTTCTATCGTGAATCCGTTGGGATTGTCATCGGAGCGCGACGAGTTGAGCAGCTTGCACACTGTCACCAATGTACGTTCCGTCACATTGCTTTGGCGTATAATCAACTGACGTGCGTATGTCTTGGCGATGTACGGGTATTGGTTGAAATCGCATACCACGCTGTCAACCTGCGCGACTTGGTTGATGTTTCCGGCTATCACTCGGTTATAATATCCCTTTTCGGTAAAATCGGAATAATAGTTGTAGGCGCTCTTATCGGCGAGAATCAGGGCGCGGTTGATGTTATGCTCTATTGCCGATTTGTCGGGTGAGAGTGTAAAGAACAGTTCGTGAAAGCGTCTGACATGCTCCCGTGCCTCTGCCGGACGGTTCTGGCTCATATCCTGCGACAGGGCAAGCATAAGCGACTTGCCGTTGTCAAGGACATAAATCTTTTCACGCTGTTTCTCTGCAAACCGCAGCGAGAAAACCACCGATAATATTGCCACCAGTGAGCAAAGGCTCACCATGACTATTCCGAACAGCCTTATCTGCCGGAATGATGTTTCGATATTCTTTAATGATTTGAACTCCATTTAATCAGTGTTTAATTGTCATTTCAATAACTTTCCGGCTCTGCCTGCCACATTTCCGGCTACCGCTCCGCCGACACTGCCGGCCAATGACCCGGCCTGCATCGCAGTATTGTTGACCGCACGGTTATAGCTACCCATGCCTCCGGCCTGAATAATCCAGTTGGATACCGTGGGAATTGTGAAATACCCCACAATGCCGATTATCATAAATAGTATATAGCAGGTATTTGAGCTGTCAAGATTGACATTCGGGTTGTTTGTTAGCTCTGAAATGTCGTTCTGCAACATCAGAACCTGTATCTTGGCGAGTATCGTGCTGAACAGGTCTGCGACCGGGAGCCACAGGTAAGTCTGAATGTAACGGCATATCCATTGTACGAGGGTATTCTGGAATCCGTCCCAGACGGAGATCGCAAAACTTATGGGGCCAAGTATCGCCAGCACTATAAGGAAGAATGTGCGTATGGTGTCGATTGTGAGCGATGCGGCTTGGAACAGCATTTCAAGCAGCTCACGGAAAAAGTTGGAAATCGCCTTTTTCATCTTGTACATTCCACGCTCGATATACATTCCGGCGGCGGTGCCGACCTCGGTAACGCCTAACTCATCTATCTGCCTGTCAAACTCGGCGTCGTCAACAAGGTAAGCTGTTGACGGGTCGCGCATCATGGCCTCATATTCCAGACGGTCTTTTTCCTCGCGGTATTTCTGCATGTCGAGCGTCTGCCCTTCGAGCATACTGGCCGTTCCTTGCACTATCGGCGACATTACGGAATTGATTGTGCCCAGAACTACCGTCGGGAAAAACATTATGCAAAAACCTATCACGAAAGGACGCAGCAGCGGGAACACATCAATCGGCTCGGCCCGTGCCAACGCCTGCCATATACGGTAGGCAACGAAGAATAGAGCGCCTAATCCGGCTATCCCCTGCGCCACACCCGACATATTCTCGCACAACGGCATCATCTCATCGTAGAGCGACCGCAGTATGGTGTGCAGGTTGTTGAAATCTATTGAACAGAGCATAGGCATCACCAATATTTTTCACTGCCGTCACCGTAGAGAGCCACCACCCGCTTGGTGTCGGCTTTCTTCTGCGCACGGAGATATGACACACTTATATTCTTATTGGTGTAGTAGGCGGTGAGATTCTTCAAGCGTTTCATCTCCTTGTAGCAGTCATCCACCACGTCCATGCGGTCTTTGTCTGTCATCGACAGGGTGGTTATGTTCACCACATTCTTCAATTCGCCCAACACCCCGTTGGCTTCTTCAAGAATACGGGTGTAGCCGGAGGCGATTGCCGACAGTTCAGCCGAGGTGAAATTGGGGTCAGTAAGCATCTTCTGAAAGTTGTTCACATAGTAGCCGGAGATGTTGCCGAGCATCAGGATTGTCTGTTGTACCTTGCGGGCATCGCGGACAAGGTTGTTCACCGATTGGAGAGCGTCGTAATATTTCTTCGCCTGCTGGTAAATCTTGACGGTTTCCTGAAAGTTTTTCACCATGTGCGTGGCCGTCTGCGACTCCTGCACGAGTGATTTTGAGTTGTTTACGATGCTCTGCGCGATGTTTGACGGGTCAATTACCGTCCATTGCGCTTTTGCTTTTCCGGTGCCGAGCATCAGGCAAAGGAGGAAAAGCGGCAGCAGCCATCTGGTTTTGTTTCTTTTTTCAGTCATTTTATTTTGGATTTTGTGGTCGTTATGGTTTTATCGTATGCTTCTGGCGAATGTGATTATCATCTTCGCCACGGCGTAATAGACAAGGAGAACCGCGAATATCACGCCCATGATGATTTTCAGAATCTGTTTCAGGCATTTCATTTTCTTATTATTGTTTGTTGTTCCTTTCTTCCGCAAGCCTCTTGATTGCCGTTTCAATATCTCCGCCCAGTGTATCGGCAAGGCGCAGCACCTCGATCTTCTCCGTTTCCTCGGTGGTATAGGCAAGATACTCCTGCGGAGATACCTCCGTGGCATAGACGGCAGACAGTGTGCCCCCAAGTCCGATCCATACCTCTTTATAAAGGCGGTTGGGATTGTTGGCGAGGTTGATGGAAAGTATCTGTGCCTTTTCCTTGTCGGTAAGTCCGAGCAACGACTGGATCTGGTCGAACTTGTTCATATACTTTCGCTGGTCGAGCAGTATCTTGCAGTCGGAGTTGTTTATGATTGAATCCTTGACAATGGGCGACGATATTATGTCGTCAACCTCCTGTGTCACAACCACGGCCTCGCCGAAATACTTGCGGACGGTCTTGTAGAGGTATTTCACATAGGAAGCCATATTCGATGATGCTATGGCTTTCCACGCTTCCTCAATCAGAATCATCTTGCGCACACCTTTCAGACGGCGCATCTTGTTGATGAAAAGCTCCATGATTATGATTGTAGTCACCGGGAACAGAATCGGGTGGTCTTTCAGCTTGTCAATCTCAAAGACAATGAAACGGCGGTTGAGCAGGTCTATCTGCCTGTCGGAGTTCAGCAGGTAGTCATATTCGCCCCCTTTGTAATACGGTTCAAGCACGTTCAGGAAACTGTCTATGTCAAAGTCCTTTTCACGATACCTTTTTTCGGTAAGTATCCGGCGGTAATCGCCGCGCACATATTCATAGAACGAGTTGAACGACGGCACAACGGATTCATCGGCTTTCATTCGGTCAATGAACAGCGACAGCGCTGTGGAAATTGCATTTTCCTCGCCACGGGTCGCTTCCTCGTTGCCTTTCTTCCAGAGTGTCAGAAGGAGTGTCTTGATACTCTCTTTCTTTTCGATGTCAAACACCCCGTCTTCGGTATAGAACGGATTGAATGAAATCGGGTCGTTCTCATCGTAAGTCAGATATATACCGTCTTTGCCACGGGTCTTGCGGTTGATAAGTCCGCACAGTCCTTCGTAGGAATTGCCGGTGTCAATCAGCACTATGTGGGTGCCCTGTTCATAATACTGCCTTACCATGTGGTTGGTGAAAAAGGATTTTCCGCTACCCGACGGGCCAAGAATGAATTTGTTGCGGTTTGTAGTTATACCACGTTTCATAGGCTCATCGGATATGTCAAGGTGCAGCGGCTTACCCGTAAGCCTGTCAACCATCTTTATGCCGAATGGCGACAAGGAGGAACGGTAGTTAGTTTCCGCCGTGAAGAAGCAGATAGCAGGTTCAAGAAATGTGTAGAAACTTTCCTCGGCAGGAAAATCAGCCTCATTGCCCGGTATCGCCGCCCAGTAGAGTGTCGGGCAGTCTATGGTGTTGTGCCGTGGCATACACCCCATTACCGCAAGCTGGCTCCCGACATCGTTCTTGACCCTGCGCAGTTCATCGGCATCTTCGCTCCATGCTATCACATTGAAATGTGCCCTTACTGAAATAAGTCCGTATGAACGGGCCTCGTTCAGATAGCGGTCTATCCACTCGGCATTTATGGCGTTGCCACGGGAGTAGCGCGACAGCGACACCATATTTCGCGCGGTCTTTTCAAACCGCTGGAGGTTTTCCTCGCTGTCATCAATCAGCACATATTGGTTGTAAATGTGGTTGCAAGGCAGGAGCAACCCGACGGGAGAGGCGAATGACAGGCGACAATCTGAACGGTCGGTGGAGAGCCTTTCAAATCGGCTGTCGGTAGCAACCTTTGCCGGAAGATCATCGGTGTCTGACAATGTGTGAAGACACAGCAACTTGTCGCCCACGCGCATTGATTTCGCCGACAAATCAATATCTTCAAGGCAGGTCACATCTTCCATTGACAGTGAAAGGTACTTTTCCAGCAGCCCCGACCGGGTATCGGTGCCGAGAATATCATCGTCCGGCATACGGGCAAGCCGTATAAGTCCGGTGTCGTTGATAATCCGCTCGAACTGCTCCACAGCTTCCATAAACTTGGTGACCGTTTCGCGGTTAACCTCTTTCGGTATGATACGTCCGCGGCAGAGCGTGGAGAAATTGGATTGCTGTCGCATACGCTCCCTTGTGGTTTTTGTGAGGAACAGATAACAGCGGTGTGCCATATACGGACGCTCGTTGAAATGCCGTTCAAAAGAGCGGTCGAGAAAGGATAGATTCTCCTTTGCAAGTTCAGGCGAATATCTCTCCGTAACGAACCAATCCTGCTTATGCACGACGCTGAAATTTGGCAGCACCTTCATCGCCTTGCACCATGCCGAGTGCATAGCCTCATATTCAGCGGATGTGACCGTGAACAGTTCGGGCAGAGTTACCTCGAAGGCTACGGTAATGTCTGCGTCTTTGGAAATCAGACAGCCATTCTCAACCGAGAGTATGGGCAGCTTGCTTTCAAGTGTTGTGGCTTTAAGCGTGTTTCTCATTTTGCACCTCCTTTCTGCGTCGGCCCACAATGCGGGTGAGCCGACGCCGGTTTATGATGTAGCGGGGATGGTATTTGACGGCGGCGACTTTCATAAGCCCGTATCTTCCGTATCTGGCATTGAGCCTGAATGTCAGCGCCACCAATGCCGTGGCTGACACGGCACCGAAGCCTATGCAGACCCATTGCGGAATTCCGCACATATACATCACCACGAAAAGCACGAACAATGCCAGCAGTCCGGCGGCGGAGATAAACAGATACTGCGCTTTAAGCCCTTTGTATTCCACCGTTTCGCCAATCCCCTTGTTAATGGAGTATTCCATGACGACGGGGATCAGAGGAAGAAGGAACGGAGAATTGTCGCGGCCACGATAAGGAAGATGCAGGCGCCGAACCACGATGCGGCGGTTTTGCTCGTGTCGGGGTCGCCGGAGCTGAACTTGGAATAAACCTTGATACCGCCGATAAGTCCGACGACAGCGCCGATGGCATACACCAGTTTGGTGCCGGGGTCAAAATATCCACTCACCATAGAGGTGGCTTCGTTGATACCTGCCATACCGTTACCGGCGGCAAATGAATTGATTACGGTTGCTGCTACGAACAGCGCGAAAAGAATTTTTCTCTTTGTCATAATTTGTCTTGTTTTTGTGTGGCGGAGCAAAATTGCCCCGCCACGGATTTTTGGATGGATTCAGTGGTAAGTGTGTTTCGGGAGGGTCGGCCAACGGTGTCAGCCATAGTCAAATTTTGTCATTTGAAGTTTTAGATTAGGTCTTCAGGATTGAAACTTGCCAGATCATCGGCGATGGTAAACGGCTTTTCCGTTTTCTTTGCCGCAGTAGCCGGTTTGGGTACTGGCGCAGTTTTGGGCGCGGGGGTCTTACGCTTGGGAACGCTTTTGCCATGTTGAGCCAGTTCAGCGCGAAAACTTTCCTTGATACAGCGCATTACGCCGCGTTCTATATCCTTGTCGGTCATAAGACGCTCCATAAGTTCGGTATCCCTTACCTCATCGAGTATCTTTCCGGCTTTCGCCTGTTGCTCCGGGGTTGCGTCGGGGTTCATCGCCGTATTCACGGAATCTTCGATTTCGTGCATCGTGGCGCATTTCGCTCCCTGCGGTGACACTATGTCGGGATCGGCATCATCTATACGGTCGTCCTGAAACGCCTCGTCAACCTCGTTGCCTTCGAGCGTGGGGGATTTTTTCTCCTTTTCCTCCTTTTCAGCTGGTGTTTGTTCCTCGGCGGCGTTTTCTTCCTCATCTTCGGCGAACACAACGTGTTCAGGCTGCACCTCTCCGATAACGGCCTGCAATGCTATGGGCACCGCTTTTGCAATTGCCGCCTGTACCGCTGCCTCAATCTGCGAATAGTCAAGTTTGCTCCTGCCTATTCCGGCCTGCGGTGCTTCATTTTCAGGTTCTTCATCTTCGGGCGGCTGTGACGGTTCGGGCGGAGCTGCACTGTCGGAGTTGCGGTGCATCATGCGGTTGTTGGATACCACAAGATACAGCACCGCGCCGATGTTTGACAATGCCACCGCTCCCACTATGATTGATACGAGTGTTGTCATAACGCGGTCTTGATGTTGCCCCGGTTGGTGAGTTCGTTGATTACATCGCGGTTAGTCATCAGATGATCGACCAGCACGTTGGTGACGAAAGCGCCTATCGTCAAATCCGGCACATCAAAAAGTGCCACGATTTTGGCGAGCTTGTCAACCAGCTCACGGGGTACGAAGATACCTTTGCGGCAACCGACAACTGCCGGCACAAGGTATTCGGATGAATACTGTTCGATTTCGGTTTCTTCGGGATTGTTGGTCTTGGTGTTGACCTCGCCCATGTGCCGGGCACATACATGGAGGTCGCAGAATCTTGTCTTTGTCATTGTCTGTCAGAGTTTGGTGTTTGCTACTTTTTTATATAGGCTCTGGATCACATCATCGAATGTCTTGAAATGCTCTTCAAGCACATTGTATATGTATCCGGCAATGGTGGTATCCTCGCTGAACAGTATCAGCATCTTCTGGATCTTGCGGCGATGCTCGTTGCATACGGAGATTTGGCGACCTCGCTTTGCGACCGATGTATATTCGCTGTCGGCTACGAAAGTGCGGATAAATTTTTCTTCCGCCGTGGATAAATCAAGGTCGATAATCTCTTTTGCAATTTCCATTTTCGACACCTTTTCTCCGTCTGTCACATTTTCGGTCTTGCTGTCGTCACTGTCATTTTCCTGCATGGGTTTCTTGACAGAATGGAATGTCGGCATGGCATCTTCGCGGAATGATTCTATAAAATCATCGGCGTTAAAGTTTTCCTCTTTCTTTGCCATAGACTAAACTTTGATTATGTTCCTTATTTCTGAGACGAGGGCTTCAAGGTTGGTGCCTTTCATCAGCCGTTTGTCAGGTGGTAGCATCGTGGAACGGAACATACCCGTCCGCCCGACCTGCTGACCGTCCTTTGCAAACTTTGTGCTGTTCACCATCACTGTGTCGAGGGAGTGCAGCCCTAATGTGGCGGCGTACCTGTCTATGGTTTCACACAGTTTTGTCTTCTCCCTTGACGGAATTTTGTTCCAGACGAGGTTCACGGCTTTAAGCCGGGTGTTTCCGGTGGTGAGCATCTTGTTCTGCACATGGTTTGCGAATGTCAGGGAGCTTGTCATTTCTCCCGTTTCAGTCGTGATCGGCACGAAGATATAATCCATCTGCGCCAACAGGCCCACTATGTGACGGTTGTTGATTGTACCTGTGATGTCAAAAAACACCACTGCCGGCTCATGCCCTTCGGCAATATAATCCTTCGCCACCTGCACCGCATCTTCCGGCGGTGTCAAGAGTATGCGATATAGCTTTCTCTTGAATTTCTGGAAAAAGGAGTGTGTCAGTTTTTTCAGATAGGGATTCTCCGCCACCACCGTAAAGTCATGTTTCCGGTAGGTGTCAAGCGTGTGCTGCGGATGGTCGCAGTCAACAGCGAGAATCTCTATCCCCTCGTTGTAGTAGAGGTAACTCGCCACAAGTGTGGTCAGAGTTGACTTGCCCACGCCACCCTTCTGGGTAGCGAAAGCGACGAATTTCGGTTCGCTCATAAATCTTGGGGATTTGGGTTTGACAAATTGTTTTTTTCGGGCACACATGATACCCGTGCCGTGCTGTTATGGATAAGTCAGCGGCGGCGTTTTCCTGACTACGTTCAACCGGTCTTATTATATATGTGTAGTCAGCGGAATGGACGTGTGAGCATCAATATATCCGTCTGTATGGCTGATTGCAGGAATGTTCATTCATCTATTCACACATACACTCTTTCATCTGTATGAACATTCATTTAATCATTCACACGTTAAGACATTCATCTGTTCACTTGTTCATCTGTTCATTCATACATACCTGCAAGCAGATGAATGAACGTGCGTAAGCACATTGTTACAACTGAAAGTTCGGACAGATATTCAGGTTTATGAATGGTTGATTGAGCCTGTGAATGTCTGTCGGCTCATCGCTCGTTTCATTCAGTCATCTGTCTGACCGTCTTTGCAAATGAAACGACGGCTGAATGAAAAAAGATTATCACCACCGCGTTATTCCCCAAGATTCCGCAGACTTTCCCCAACATTCCCCAACAATAATTATTTCAGGAACTTAACCACTGCCTTACATTGTTATAATATTGCTTCACGCACTTGCACATCTACTGCGGATGTGACGCTGTTTCAGACCTGAAAACTCGGCTGCATCGGTAAGAACCGGCACCGGGCAGTCCTGTTTTTGGTCGAGATGTACTGACGGTGTACTGTTTTTGAAGGATACCGTTCCTGCATCGCTCTGTATTCCATTTACTTATAAATTGAATGTCAACATTGACATAGCAAGGTATGTTTATCGGCACTCACAACTGACATTGTGCCTATAAACCCTTGCCATGTGCATGGAGCAGGTCACACCTCCAAAGTCGGTGTGCCAAAGATAAAAACTGCTTCCGGCAGTAATACAAATCCACTAAATCCATTTTATTATGAAAGAAAATTTCAACCATGGCGGGCGACCGCCTAAACTGAATCCGGCTGTGTACCGCTATGTCGTGCGGTTTGACGCGGCTGAAAACTCCGCTTTCCTTGCGATGTTCGACAAGGCGCAGGCCCTTAACAAAGCATCTTTCATCAAAAATCTCATATTCGGAAAGCCGTTCAAGGTGTTCATCGTCGATGAAAACACCCGTGTTTTCATTGACAAGCTGTCCTCCCTCAATTCTCTTTACCGTACTTTGGGAGTGGATTACGACCTTCTGGTAAAGACACTCCGGGAGAATTTCACCGAAAAGAAGGCTATGGCTGCTCTCTACAAACTTGAACAGCTTACCGTGGAGCTGGTGAAACTGAACAGGGAGATTGTGGCACTCGCACGGAAATTTGACGAGCAATGGTCGCAAAAATATCGTTAGGAAATTCCATTTACGGCGCTCTGGCCTACAATGCGGAAAAGATAAACAAGGAGAAAGGGCGGCTGCTCGATACCAACAAGATTTACAACGACGGCAGCGGCTCTGTAAATATCCATAAGGCCCACGAGGATTTCAAGAGGTGGATGCCCACGGCAACCCGCACCGAGAAACCGATGGTTCATATATCCCTCAATCCGCACCCCGACGATCACCCGACCGATGCGGAGCTGACGCAGATTGCTCGTGAATATATGGAGAAAATGGGATTTGGCGATATGCCTTTCTTAATTTTCAAGCACGAGGATATTGAGCGGCACCACGTTCACATCGTGGCTCTGCGTGTCAAGACGGACGGCACCTGTATTTCCGACCGCAACAACTTTTACCGCAGTAAGGATATTTGCCGGGAGTTGGAGAAGAAATACAATCTTCGCCCGTCGGAACGTGAGAAGATTTCGCCCGATACTCCGATTAGGAAGATTGACATTTCCGGCGATATGAAACGGCAGGTTGCCAATACCGTGAAAATGGTCGGTATGCGCTACAAATTCCAGACGCTTGGTGAGTTCAACGCCATACTGTCATTATATAATGTAAAGGCGGAGCAGACCGACGGACGGGTTAACGGCCGTGAGTATCACGGATTGGTATATTTCGCTACCGATGACAGCGGCAATGTTGTCGCCAGTCCGTTCAAGGCTTCACGACTCGGCAAGTTCGCCAGCCGTACCGCCATTGACAACAGGTTTGTGCGGGCGAAAGACAGGATTGATGTAAACCCGACAAGAACAATCGTCGCCGATGCGCTTGCCCAATCCTCCAATAAGGAGGAATTTATCGCTCGGCTCAAAGCGGCGAGGATAGATGTGCTTTTCAGATACACGGAGGAAGGACGCATCTACGGTGTCACTTTCATAGACCACAACACTATGACGGTACTTAATGGTTCTCGCCTCGGCAAAGACTATTCGGCCAACGCATTTGAACGACGGTTCAATGGTGAGCAAACGCAGCCTGATATGCCCGTGGTTATTCCGGTCACAGATACTCAAACTCCGGACGCTGACACCTCCACTCCGAATGATACAACATCATCGGCTCCCGAAGGCACATCGCAGACGCAGAATCCTACACCGCAGCCTGCGGAGCATCATTCAGACAACGACATGCCCGAATTGCCAGGTCTTTACCTGTTCCATGTCGGGCCCGGATATGATGCGCAGGAAGATGCGTTCTACCGAGCTATGCGCCGTAAGAAAAAGAAGGGTCGCAGACCTAAATTATAAACTCAAAAACAATTCCCTACTATTATGTCACAACAGGAAGATGACCTCAGGGCACTGGCGAAAATCATGGATTTTCTCCGTGCCATAAGCATAATACTTGTGGTTACCAATGTCTATTGGTTCTGCCACAGCACTTTTGAACAATGGGGTACAACCATCGGTGTGGTCGATAAAATCCTGCACGGATTTGACCGCACATCGGGCTTGTACCACAGTATCCACAATTCCAAACTCTTTGCCCTGCTGTTGCTGGCTCTCTCTTGTCTGGGCACAAAAGGCGTGAAGAATGAAGGCGTGGAATGGAAAACAATCTGGATTTTCCTCGGCGTCGGGCTTGCGCTGTTCTTCCTTAATTGGTGGATACCTGCCGACACCGCAAGCACGTTCCGCACATCATCTTACATCATTACCTCCGGGTGCGGTTTCGCCTGTATCCTTATGGCTGGAACATGGATAAGCCGCTTGCTCAAAAATAATATGATGGACGATGTTTTCAACAACGAGAATGAAAGTTTTCAGCAGGAAACACGCCTTTTGACTAACGAGTATTCCATAAATCTGCCGACACGTTTCTACTACAAGAAACGGTGGAACAAAGGGTGGATAAATGTGGTTAACCCGTTCCGCGCCTCGATAGTCCTCGGCACTCCCGGTTCGGGCAAGTCATACGCCATCATCAATAATTTCATTAAGCAGCAGATTGAAAAGGGCTTCGGGCTATATCTGTATGACTACAAATTCCCGGATCTGACGATGATTGCCTACAATCACATGCTGACACATCAGAAAGGTTACGGCGATAATCCGCCCTCTTTCTATGTGATAAATTTTGATGATCCGGAACACTCGCACCGTTGCAATCCGATACACCCCGATTTTATGTCGGATATTGCCGACGCCTATGAATCGGCCTATACAATAATGCTCAACTTGAACCGCTCGTGGGTGCAGAAACAGGGCGATTTCTTTGTTGAATCCCCGATTGTATTGTTCGCTGCAATAATCTGGTATCTCAAAATTTACGAGAATGGAAAATACTGTACTTTTCCTCATGCGATTGAATTCCTTAACCGTCGTTACGAGGATATTTTTCCAATACTTACCAGCTATCCGCAGCTTGAAAACTATCTGTCGCCGTTTATGGACGCATGGTTGGGCGGGGCTGCCGAACAGCTTGCCGGGCAGATTGCATCGGCTAAAATCCCGCTTTCCCGTATGATTTCACCGCAGTTGTATTGGGTTATGACGGGCGATGATTTCACACTCGACATCAATAATCCCAAAGAGCCGAAGATTCTTTGCGTCGGCAACAATCCCGACCGCCAGAATATCTACGGCGCGGCACTCGGTCTGTATAACAGCCGAATTGTCAAGTTGATAAACAAGAAAGGTATGCTTAAATCCGGCGTTATCATAGATGAATTGCCGACCATATATTTTAAGGGGCTGGACAATCTTATTGCCACAGCCCGCAGCAACAAGGTTGCGGTGTGCCTCGGATTTCAGGATTTCTCCCAGCTAAAACGCGATTATGGCGACAAGGAGGCATCGGTTGTGATGAACACCGTCGGCAATATTTTCGCAGGTCAAGTAGTAGGCGAAACGGCCAAGTCGCTGTCGGAGCGTTTCGGCAAGGTGTTGCAGAAACGGCAGTCAATCTCTATCAACCGTCAGGATGTTTCAACCTCGTTCAACACACAGATGGATTCGCTGATACCGCCGAGCAAAATATCCACGCTGACGCAGGGCATATTTGTCGGAGCGGTGTCGGATAACTTTGATGAACGGATAGACCAGAAGATTTTCCACGCCGAGATTGTTGTTGACAACAAGCGTGTGGCGGCGGAAACAAAAGCCTATAAACCGCTGCCTGTAATCACTGATTTCAAAGACCCCACGCCTGAACGGAAAGGCATGAAGGCAGCGATACAGGCAAACTACGACCGCATCAAGCGGGAGGTAATTGAGATTGTGGAAAAAGAGAAGCAGCGCATTGCGGCTGACCCCTCTCTGCGCCATCTTCTTCACCTCAAATAATCGGCTCCATTGACACGACAAAGCCCGGCTATCCATCGCGGACAGTCGGGCTTTCCCCATTGGTTGTAAATTCAACTCCCAAATGAAAATATATAATAAAGTGGATTAGTGGTCGGACATCGGTGCTTTATCAAGTACTTTCCCATTCTCCGGTGTCGGAGCCGTGAAGGAAACGGTTAAAGCGGTGCTGGAGCACATCGAGAAATGCCGTGCGGCTTTTCTTGCCCCGCGATTTAAGTTCTGTGAATCTCTTGTGGAGATAGTTGGGGTTCACGTTGAGGTTGAAAGCCTTTGCAAGAGCTTTCATTATATCGGTCACTGTGGCATCTGAATTGAGGCATTTGCCAATCTTCAGGGCATAGCACAGTTCCATAAAGTCTGTTTTGTCGGCGTTCCATTCAAGGTTGATGCTGTCGAAACAGTCATCGGTCGGAATCATTGCGATTTCCATTTCCTTGTAATGGTTGAGGGTGTGATGAACGAAATGGAGAGCCTTGTTGATGAAGGCAGCAAGCTCCTGATTCACCTCGTCACGTTGACGGGCTGTCTGCAAATGCTGTATCTCTACCTCGGCATAGAGCAGTGCGGTTATCACATATCCCTTGTGAGTGCTTTTGCTGCACATTTCGCTGACTTGAAGCACAAAATCCTTGTAGGCGATGTGCAGGTTGTCGTTCTTCCCCTCGGTCAGCTTCTGGAAGAACTCGGTTTCGGTAAGTGAAAATAAATCCATTTATCGGCTGTTTCTAATTCGTTTTACATTGTTTTCAAATCACGGATATAGAACCAGCGAATGTTACAATCGGATTACAGCGCAAGGCTAAAAGTGTGTATTCCGCTGAAAATAAAAGATATAATAATGAAGGTGATTCAGCGTGTTGATAAAGGTCATCGGTAATTATTACCGGGCTATCGGTAAAGATTATCAGAATTGAGGCTGTTTTATAGCCAAACAAAAAAGCGTGTCGCACACGCTTTCAGTGTAGGTATCTGGTAGGACCTTTGTTAGAGAACGTGACGACACGCTATGCAAGTGCATAGCATAAGCATCACGCATTTTGCTCTAACAGTTAAAATTTACCAGATTTTTCACTGAACACAATGCGGTGTTATGATATGTAAAAAGTATGTAGGGCTGGCTCTCCAGCCGTATGTTTTGCAGTTTTACACTGCAAAGTTAGTCATTTTTAGCGAGTATGTCAAGGCTGATTTTCACCGTTTCGCTCAATTCTGTACTTATTGCGAAGATTGAAAAGCGTTTTTTCGGTTATGCCTAACAGCTTTGCAGCCTCGCTCCAACTGCCTCCGCGACGATACGCTTCGAGTATTTTCTCACGTTCACGTTGCGGATTGCGCAGGCTTAAATCATCGTCAACCCTCGGCTCCGAGAGATTGAAATTGATGTCAGCCTCGGATATGGTATCGCCTTTGGCATGGAAGGCAGCGAAAAGAACGATGTCTTTCAACTCGCGCACGTTGCCGGGCCACGGGTAGAGTTTCAATGCCTTGATTGCCGATGCGTCGAGGTGCTTTCGTTGTTTGCCTGTCTTGGCGGCATAGCGTTTGAGAAAGAAATCGGCAATTTCTGGAATGTCCTCGGTCGTTTCTTTCAGCGACGGCACAGCGATGTCTGATTGTCGGAGTATGAAGAACAGATTGGGGCGGAATGTCTTTTCCGTTACCATCTTCAACAACTCCGGCTCTGCGGTGCAGATTACACGCACGTCGGGATGTTCAGTTTCGAGGATGTGCAGTAACACCGATTGTTTCTCAAAGGTCAGCAGATGCACATTCTTTATGATGATTGTGCCTCCGGCCGACTTTTGAAAATATCCCTCTATGCGGTTGTAGATTTCACTACGCTCATTTTCCGGATTGTGCCGACCTACGAGAGCTGCGCCTCCGGCATCGACGATAGTTATCGGTTTCTGTTCCCGTGAACTGTTGAGGTAGATTTGGTGTGCCACCTGTTCCTTGCCCGAACCGCACTCTCCGAAGATGATTGCGTTGGTAGCGGCAATAGCCGTTATCTTTTCCTCAATCTTCTGCCATACCTCGCTTTTGCGCGGTAACAGTTGATTGCCCAGTGTCAGCACGACGTGTTCCGGTTTTGCATATTTCTCAACCGTTTCCACAAGTTGCTTGTCAAGCGCAAGCCGCTGAACCACATCGACAGCTCCACCGCCACGCATCACATCAACAGCGTCAGTGTGCAGGTTATCCACTATGGCTATGACAGGGAATTTGTATCCCTCGGTCTTCAGCCAGTTAATAAACTCTTTTGCGGTACCGTCCGACAATCGCATTGACGTGACGATAACCGCGCCGGGAGGCAGCTTTGCCGCCTCAATTTTTCCGGCCTCGATGCAATCCGTAACGACAGGATCATAACCGGCCCGTGTCAACAAGCCTGCCATAATTCTCCCGTCTGATGCGGACGCATCTACAATGAGAATCTTGTTCATTGCTCTGGTTATAAAATATGATGAATACATTGAGTTATTATCGTTAAGAGTAGCCCCCGACATTTTATGCCGAGGGCGGAGTTCACAGTATAACTTGATAATCTACGTTTTGAAAAAACTGTTTGTTTATTATCTTTCTAATGGATTGTAGTATTGAGACCAATCTTCATTGAGACGATGAAAACCTTGTTCACTGTTATCCATAATAAGGATGCGTGCCCCGGTGTTTCGGACGAATGCCCCAGCGTTTTTATACATCTCCTGCTCAAATTTTTTCCAATCTTCTTTCTTCATTTTCTTTCTACTCCAGTCATAGCGAATGATAGGTTGTGGCTTTTGTGTCAAACCTACAGCTTCAAAAATAAAGTTGTTTTCAGAGTCTTCAGCCTTAAGGACTAATCCTTTTACTCCGTTCAGCTTCCACGGTCCATAAGGAACAGGAATGTCATTTGTATAATACACTTTCCAATTTCTTCCTCCATAATTGCATGTTGCGACATGACAATGATAGTCCATGACAGTAGCAATCTCATCTGGTATATACGTCCATTCAGGTGATTCTGAGGATTCACTGTATTCAATGACTTGAGAAGTGTATGGAAGACGATTGGTGACTGTAGTCAGGGCGTCCTTATGATTGAACAGGAGGTCGAACCCAACGTAATTCTCAGGAATAGTAGAGAACTGCATTGTAGATTTAAGTTCTTTTGTGTTTTGTGTATCAAGAGCTCGCAAATCACGGCTAAAGAAAGCATTGTAGTCTTTCCCCATTTGCAAGTCCATGATGTCATCGAAGCTCAAAGAATCGTCTTTCTCTGAATTGCGATACTTGAACTGGTATGAAACGTTAAGATAGCAAGTATCTAATGTCTCATACTTATCAGTATCCTCGTGAGCGAGGGTAAACGTAGGCGTATCCATAGCATACGATACGGTAACCTGTGCTATAGCCGCAGGCCCGGCAAGCATCATTAAGGATGCTAAAAGTGCAATCAAAATTCTCATGGGTGTATATTTATGTTATTCGTATTCTAATGCCTACCATAATAGTGCGTCCTCGCAAATGATACTCGCTTGAGTATCTAATGATTCCATTGTCGTTATACCTTCGAAAAACATTATTGTTTAACAAGTTGCTGCATTGCAGTGACAATATGGTGTTTCCGAGAGTATATTCAATATTGCAATTCAGGAACACATTATTTCGATATGATGTAGAGTAGTTATTATTATAGAACATCACAGATGGCGATACATTCAGTTGCTTAAACGGCGACAGTATAATGGACGTGGCATTGGTAAAGGTATGTTTCGTGCCATCATTAGCTTTGCCATCTGTAAAGCTCTTGGATAGGGTATATTCATTTGAGGTCTCAAAAGACAGCCATTTAGTAAACGCCGCATTATATGAAAGTTTAGCCCGAAGATACTTGCTTTTGCCTTCATGAATTTCATCATTGATATAATATTCACTATTATTCATGCCTATACTAAATGACTCACTTACCTTTGAGTTCCATCGGAAAAAGCCTTTTGAAAATGTTTGATCAAGTTGCCATATCCGGCTATTTGTAGAATATGGCAATCTTATATAATTAATAATATCGTCAGTTATGTCATATCCGGAACTATTGCCATAACGCGATTGAACATACGTTAATGCAAGGCTACCAAATAGCATATCCAACACATTTGTATAGCTCGCATTGAATGCCGTTTTTAGAGTCCGGTTCATTGTCGCTTCAATATGTCCCGGGTTAGAGATGGTTGTGCGATAGTCTATAAATCGTTTTTGAACCATAAGGGATATGGCAGAAGGTAAGGATTCTTCACCTATTGTGGTAAGTGAGAACGAAAGCCGGTCTGATGGTTTATATGTTATGTTCGAATATGGTCTTATCGAGAAGAATGTTTTATTATAATTCCAAGTTTGATTGTCAGACTTATAATACATAAAACCTGCAGGCACATATATAAGCCATTGAAATTTTTGCCCATAATGCCAAAATATTTTTGGCGTAACCCTTGCACCAACCTGCCATGTTTGTTGATCATCAGGCATTGACTGATTGTCAATATCAAGATTGGTATTAGCATGTTGCCAACATGCATCTACTTCTCCATTCAGATTAAACATGAAGTGTGGTATTGAAAGAGCAATCAAGGAGCCACTCCCGTCAATATTAAAGCTACGTTGATCCACCATCTGACAAAAATCATTATTAGGCAGATTCAATAATCCCTTCTTGTCATTATAGGATATATGAAATGAAGCATCTGCAATTCCCCCATTATGTTTCTTATAGTTAAGTTTCAATTCATCATCAATTTTTATTGAGTGAGCTGAAAATTTTTGGAGAATTAAATCATTAATTAGTCCTTCTCCTTTTGGAAAAGACGCATTGGCGGAAAGAGTATTTTTGAGGTATATTTTCTTCCCATTAAGTTTATAAACAGCATGGGTCCCAACAAAATGCTGATGTATATCAGAAGAATTAGATTCCTTGATGATATACCTTGCCACACTGTCAGACAAATACGTTGTTTCATCATTTGAATTACGCTTTTCTTTGTCGAAAAGATAATTTAGATTAAACGTAAATGTTTTATCTTCACTAAGTTTCAGCAACTGGTTCACTGAAAGGCTATGAGAGGTGTTTCTATAAGTGTACTTGTTAGATAAAGATGGAGTTTCAGGATATAATATCCCAGTTCCGTAAGATGATGTGTATGTAGATGGAGCGTTGATTTCAGGTCGTAAATCAACACCGATGTTATTGGTTTTATAAACCGATATATTTTGAGCATTACGCCTGAAGTTCATTAGTGAGGCCGATGCGTCCCAGGATATATTGGGCTGGCTTCCTATAGCACCATCAAAAGTGGACGACCAGATACCCTTTGCGCTCTGCTTTAGGCGTATATTCATTGCTGGTGCGGCTCCGCGCCTTACGCCTTGGAGCATTTTTACATCTTGGTGGTCTTCAAGAATTTGTACAGTCCCAATGTCATGCGCATCTATATTTTTGGTGGCTACTCCATAGTTAGAGCCAAGCATATCTAACCCTTCGATATAGAACTCATTAATCCATTGTCCATTATATATAATTTGTCCGTCCGATTTTACCTCAATACCGGGCATTTTCCGGAGTAAGTCCTCTAATGTCTTATCATTTTTGCTTATATATGAAGATGCAGCATAAGATATTGTATCACCCGATTGTCTTATTTTTTTAGCCGTGACAACAACCTCTTTTAATTCGAGCGTTCTGATTAAAGAGTCAAGCCGCTCGTCATCTTGCTGTGCCGACATTGGCACAGCAAACGAAAGAATAAAAAATACAAGTATGTATAGACGAGCGGACATATTAAGATAGAGTTTTATTGTGCGATGTAGAATGTTACAGGAATTGAAACGGCACTCGCTACGGCTTTCCCATCAACAGTGCCGGAAATCCAAGATTCTTTCAGAGAACTTTGGATAGCTCGGATAGCTTCACTGTCAAGTTCATCAAACCCCGATGATTTTACTACTTTGAAATCAGACATAGAGCCGTCAGTACTTACAGTAAAACCAATACGTGCCACACCACTGGCTCCCTTTTCGAGTAGATCATGCGGATATTTCACCTCCCAAAGAATAGCACTCATCATTGCTTGTTCCCCACCGGGGTATTCAGGCATCGTTTCAGAACCCTCCACAAAAACTAAATTTTGAGTAGGTTCTATTGGGGTCTGGGCAAACGGGATTTTTGGAAATAAGGCAGCCAATAAAATCACAGGAATAAGTACCAGATAACTTAATTTCGATGACTGTTTTCTACGCTTGCCCATCATCGTGATACGAGCATTGAGACTTCCGGAGCTAAATGTATTAGCCAAAAAGAAGTTCTGCTTTTCAATGGCTCTATTAAGCATCAGTAATTCATATTCACACCGGGAATATCCTTCTCTCAGGACGCCTTCATCTGCTTGGTATTCATGTAGTGTGCGTAAGCTGCGGAACATCAACCAAGCTGCGGGATTCCACCACTGTAATACAAGTACAAATTGACCTAATATCAAATCAAAAGTATGACCGTAAAATACATGTTTTGATTCATGTGCAAGGATTGTTTCATTGTATGCGTCTTTCTCATTGACAACAATATATCTCCAACAATTAAATGGAGCAGTCGAGGAGAGTGGACTGATTGCCAAAGTATAGCCGATTCTTTCTTCTTTATTGGCATTTGTGATAATGCGGATTATTTTATACCAACCGATAAGTAGAAAAAATGTAACGACAAGACATCCAGCAGCATAAATCAACCCAATAATACGATTGAATTGAATACCGCTTACTGTTGGGTTATTGGAAGCCTCGATTTTACCCACTTCAACATTTCCCCCAACCAAGGCTATCTCGGAAGGAATAAACGAAATTATGGGCATAAATGGGAGAAGCGCAGCAAGGAGATAAATAGAAAGTAGAGCTGCACGGCTTGTCTTGAAATTAGTATTGCGAGAGAGCGCGAATTGATAACCAGCCCATAATATCATGATAATCAATCCGGCATTCAAAGAATAATTAACTAAATACTGCATCATGATTCATCCTCCTTTCGTTGTCTTTCTATTTCCCCCAAGATTTTTTCCATATCATCAGAGGAAATTTTTTCGTTGCCGATAAGAGTAGAAACAAGGTTTAGGTATGAACCGCCAAAAAAGCGGCTTACCATGCTCTTAAGAGAATTTGCTCGGTATTCTGCAAGGCTCTTTACTGGATAATAGCGATTGCAGTTTCCTATCATCTCATGTGCCAACCATCCTTTAGTTTCCAAGCCCCTCACAAAAGTGGCGATTGTGCTGAAGTTTGGACGGTTTTGCCCATCAGAAGCCATCCTGTCTATTATCTCGCGGATAAATAGTGGATTACCATCATTCCAAAGAATGCTCATGATTTCTTCTTCACGTTCGGAAAGTTTCTTCATAACAATATTAGTTTGGAGTTACGCTGCAAATATACAGCTAATTTTTTAGCTACACAAGTAAAAAATTAAATTATGTGTGAAAAAATTAACTGCAAAACATTGATATAATATCGTAAATAACTAATGTTCAAGCGTATAATATCTATAAATAAAAAATGGCAACCAATGAAATAAAAATCATTCGTTGCCATTTATAATCATAATCCGATTGAACGAGGTGTGATTCTGGTGAAATAATCAATACTCCGATAGGGAGTTGTCGGCTCTGCCACCATTGACTTTTTGTCGTCGGTCGCTTGGCCGGGTGGTTCTACGACTGTTACGGGCTGATGTTGCGGTGTGTCTTGCTCAACATCTTCCGCTTGCTTTGGCTGCTCGTGCTTCGGGGCGAGGTCGGCGGCGATTTTGTGTTCAAGTTCGAGGAGCTGCGCTTTTAGGGCTTTCAACTCATCTTCCTTGCTCCATGTCTTCGCAACAATGGCTTGCAGCGCCGGAACATCTTTCTTCGCCTTCTCGTTGCGCTCTTGGTGTTGCTTGATTATTTCGGGCAGATGTTCGAGGGCTTTTATAAAGTTGGTACAGGCGGCATGGGTGTCGGCCATAGCTATAAAGCCGTTGTTGTACTTATATTTATAATTGCCCTCCACAACAAAACGGTTCTGTACGGATTCCACGCCGTCAACAACCGCCTTTTCCGATGTTATGCAAATCGGAAAGCCGTAGATTTCACCGACACGCACATATT
>ERZ777305.1545-NODE-1545-length-26091-cov-3.368951_pt1 | contig 26091 bp, 23 predicted proteins | sample MGYA00374965_ERZ777305 | MGnify/ENA primary metagenome ERZ777305 (study PRJEB29328, sample SAMD00013331) | mouse gut metagenome | study: EMG produced TPA metagenomics assembly of the Metagenome analysis of fecal microbiota from mouse which was promoted... | reverse complement strand
AAGCAGGATAATGGCGTTGCTCTGCATCTCCCGCACCACGTTGTCCATAAGCGTCTGGCTCCAGTGCAGGGAGTCCTCCTCGCTTTGGATAAGCTCCTTATCATAGGTCTGATAGAGGAACCAGAAGAACAGCAGGCTCAACAGAGCTATGGGCAGGGCCATGGTGCAGAGATAGGAGAGCAGTATACTAAAGAAGACAGGACGTTTCTCACGGGGCTTTTTCACGCAAGCGGCATCTCCCTTCTGAAACAGACGTAATAAAAAAGTGTCCTTGCCGTTGGCATTTATATTATAACCATCCCAAGGGGTGGAAAGCAATTTGCATCTATTGAAGGAGGGGGACAAAAATCCACAGAAATATTCAAAAAACAAGAAGATTATACGAAAATTGAAGGGGGGAAGGGAGAGATTCAATAAATGCTCGTGGACATTTAGAGAGTTATTGTGTAAAATGCACTCATACCCCCGAGGGGGGCCGGTGAAAAATCTATCAGCTTATAAGGAGGGGTGGTCATATGACAGCCGCTAAAAAAAGCACTGCCGGCCGGAAAAAGGCGGCGCGACCAAGGGAGAAAAGGAACTGGGGCAGGCTCTGGTCCAATATCCGAAAGAACTGGCTCTTATACCTGTTCCTGCTGCCCATGGCGGTGTACCTCATCATATTCAACTACGCGCCGCTTTACGGAATACAGATAGCCTTCAAAGACTTCAGGGGCGCGTTGGGCATCTGGGGAAGTCCATGGGTGGGGTTCAAGCATTTTGAATCCTTCTTCAATTCCTACCAGTTCAAGGACTTGCTGTATAACACCCTGACCCTGAGCTTCTACCAGCTGGTGGCCACAATACCAATGCCGGTGATACTGGCGCTGCTGCTGAACTATACCACCGTGCCATGGTTAAAGAAGCTGACCCAGAGCTCCACCTTCGCTCCGCACCTGATATCCGTGGTGGTGATGTGCGGTATGCTCAATACCTTCAGCAGCTCCACGGGGCTGTTCAACATACTGCTCAAGCAGTTTGGGCTGGAGCCTATCTCATTTTTGGGAATACCCGGCCTGTACCAGACCATGTACGTCATGTCCGGCGTATGGCAGCGCACAGGCTATAACGCGGTAATATATATCGCCGCCCTGTCCAGCGTCAGCGAGGACCTGCACGAGGCGGCCATAGTGGACGGAGCCAGCAAGCTAAAGCGCGTCTGGTACATAGACATACCGTCCATACTGCCCACAATGGTGATTCTTATCATAATGGCCGTGGGCAACCTGATGAGCATCGGCTTTGAGAAGTCCCTGCTTTTGCAGAACGACCTGAACCTGGCCCGCTCGGAGATCATCTCCACCTATGTATACAAGGTGGGCATACAGGGGGCCCAGTACAGCCTGTCGACGGCGGTGAGCCTGTTTAACAATATCATCAACTTCATTCTGCTGATCAGCGTCAACAAGGCCTCAAAGGCACTGTCCGGCAGCAGCTTATGGTAAGGGAGGGCGGCCTTGTGGAAAATGTGAAGAAGCGGGAAAAGAGAGGGAACGCCCTGGCCCAGTCCAGGGGCGACCGGGTATTCGACATAGTGGTGAACTGTCTGGTGGTCCTGGCGGCCATTATCACGCTGTATCCGCTGTACTACGTGGTGCTCTCCTCCATCAGCTCTCCAAACGCTATTATAACCGGGAAGTCGCTGCTTCTGCCTGTGGACGTGAGCTTTGCCTCCTATAGATACGTTTTCGCGGACACGCGCATATGGAGGGGCTATGGGAACACCATATTCTACACCTTCTTCCAAACCTTACTGGGCACGGCGGTGACCATATGCGCCGGGTATGCCCTGTCCAGGAAGGATCTGGTGGGCAGGAACGTCATCATGAAGCTGGTGGTGTTCACCATGTATTTCCAGGGTGGCCTTGTGCCGACCTATCTGGTGGTAAAGAACCTGAAGCTTACGGACACCCGGTATGTCATGATAATCATGGGGATGTTTTCGGTGTTCAACCTGATAGTGGCCCGCACCTTCTTCATCTCAAAGATACCCGACGACCTGTGGGAGGCCGCCCAGCTGGACGGCTGCGGCAATGGACGCTTTTTCGTCTCGGTGGTGCTCCCGCTGTCAAAGGAGATAGTGGCGGTCATACTGCTCTATATTGCTGTGGGCAGCTGGAACTCCTTCTTCAATGCCCTTATCTATCTGTCGAACCAGAAGCTCTATCCTCTCCAGCTTATTCTGAGAGAAGTGCTGCTGGCGGGGCAGACTATCCAAAGCGACGTGGACGCGGCGGATATAGCGGAGATGCAGCGGCTGGCCGCCACCATAAAGTACGCGGTCATGGTGATTTCAACGCTGCCCATTATGGCGCTCTATCCCTTTGTACAGAAGTATTTTGTCAAGGGGGTCATGATGGGAAGCATCAAGGGGTAATTTCTGGTCAGTCCGGCTGGGTACAGGGTCTTTTGCCCAAGCCGTGAAATATAGACAAATCAGGAGGTAAAAAAATGAACAAAAAGCTTAAAGGAACGTTGGCGGCGGCGCTCGCTCTGCTGCTGATAACAGGGACCTTCGCGGGTTGCGGCGGAAAAGAAAATTCCAGCGCAGAGCCCAGCGAGCAGCCGAGCAGCAGCTCGTCCGAGGTATCCGTTGATTCCTCCAGTGTGACGGAGGGCGGCGGCGAGGACGCGGACCTTATCCGCGGCAACATCTACAAGTCCGGAGACAAGATCCTAAAGGAAAAGAAGACCTACCGTGTGGCCGTCAACAAGGACCCCAACTCCCAGAACGGCTTTGCGGACAAGCAGTGCGTGCAGGAGACCAACGCCGCCACCAACGTGGACATCGAGTGGCTGGATATTCCCTCCGACTCCTGGAAGGAGCAGGTAAATATCATGATAGCCGGCGATAACCTGCCAGACGCCTTCTGCGGCGCCGAGGTGGACATCATGTCCAATCTGGAACTGTTTGTGCCCATAGGGGACTATGTGGACGAGATAGCCCCTGCGGTCAAGGAGATGCTGGACACGGATACCGTGCTGAAGACGGCGCTTACCGCCCCCGACGGCAAGATATACGTGTTCCCCACAAACAAGGACAACCCCTCCAACCGGGTCGACAATATGCTGTGGATGAACCCCGAGTGGCTGGAAAAGGCGAATATGAAGGCGCCCACCACCACCGACGAATTTGTGGAGGTGCTCAGATACTTCCGCGACAACGACATGAATGGCAACGGCGACCCCAACGACGAGATACCCTTCCAGGCTCGCCAGGCCAACGACTATGCCCATAACCTCAGCGCTATACTCGGTGCCTTCGGCGTGGTGCTGCCCAGCGACTATGTGTATTCTCTGGACGGGGAGACCGTCACCTTCGGCGGCACGGAGCCCGGCCTGTTCGACGCGCTGAACTGGCTGCATATGCTCTATGACGAAAAGCTGCTGGACAATGACACCTTCACCATGACCAACGACGAGCAGAACGCCAAGGCCCAGAACGAGGACGTGCTCATGGGCTCGCTTATCTACTGGATACCCGACTCCATGGACACAAAGTACGCCGACTACATCGTTCTCGACCCACTGAAGGGTCCAAAAGGCGACCAGCTCTGGTACGGCGGCAAGCAGCCCACCGCAACCTTTGGCTACTGCGTTACCACTGCCTGCGAGGACCCCGAGGTGCTTATCCGCTACTATGACTACTGCATGAAGGACGAGACCACCATCATGGAGTGGCAGTGGGGACCCGAGGGAGCGGGGCTGTGGAAGTACACCGACGACGAGGGCCACTGGACCCAGACCCAGGAGTTTGTTCCCGAGGGCACTAACCTTACCTACTTCAAGCGCACCATCTGCGGCAGCGTGAACAGCCCCAACTATATCTGGAAGAAGTACGCCGACCTGGAGGTGGCCGACCCGCGCAACGCCAAGAAGCGCGAGGCGGCGGAGCGCATACTGCCCTACTGCGTCACCATGATGCCCAAGGGCCTGTATGACCCCGAAAAGACTGCGGCCCGCAATCTGCTGCTCACCGATATAGACAACTATATGAGCAAGTTCGTGGCCACCTCGGTGGTAAACGGCCTGACCGAGGCCCAGTGGAACGAGCACCTGGAAAACTGCAAGCGCCTTCGTACCGAGGAGTATGTGGCCATGTGGCAGGAATACTTTGATTCCAAAAAATAAAATAAGAGCACAGAGCCCTGGCTTATGGGCTGTGACGTGAAAGGAGAGGGGAGCCGGGCAGCAGCTGGGTTCCCCCTTCAATATATTAAATATACAATAAATATTTTATAAAGGAGCGAAGGACCATGACGGAGCATAATCTCCCCTGGTACAGGCGCGTGCGCCGCTGGGGACAGACCAATCTGACCGAGGAGGACCCGAAAAACTGCGACCTGGAGTTCTGGAGGGAGCAGTGGAGGCGCACCGCCGTGCAGGGGGTCATCATAAACTGCGGCGGGATCGTGGCCTATTACCCTAGCAGGTTCGGTCTGCAGTACCGGGCCGCGCTGTTGGAGGGACGTGACTACTACGGCGAGTTCAATAAGGCCGCCAGAGAGGCGGGGCTGGCGGTGGTGGCGCGCATGGACATAAACCGGGCCACCCGGGAGTTCTTCGAGGCCCATCCCTCTTGGTTCTGCCGCCATAAGGACGGTTCACCCATTATGTCCCAGGGACGGTATTTCTCCTGCGTGAACAGCGGCTACTATAAGGAGTATATACCAAGCGTATTGCGGGAGATAATCGAGCGCTATCACCCGGACGGCTTTTCCGACAACAGCTGGAAGGGCTTGGGGCGCAATACCATATGCTACTGCGACAACTGCCGCAGGCGCTTTAGGGAGGACTGCAACGAGGAGCTGCCGGAGAAGGTGGACTGGAACGACCCGGTATACCGTAAGTGGGTCCGGTGGAGCTATGGCCTGCGCACGGAGAACTGGGATCTTTTCAACGAGACCACAAGGAAATATGGCGGCGAGGACTGCCTGTGGCTTGGAATGCTAAACGCCGACGTAGCCGGGTCCTGCCAGGGCTTTGCGGACCTGAAGGCCCTTTGCGCCCGCTCGAAGGTGATATTCAGCGACCACCAGTCAAGGGAGATCATAAGCGGTTTTGAGCAGAATTCCCTTAACGGTATGCTCTTCAAGCTTGCCTCTCCCTCGGAGGACGTGGAGGTGCCGGAGAGCATGGCAAACTATGTCCGGGGCCACAGGGCCTTCCGTCTGGCGGCAAACCCCGCCGCCGAGACCCGTACCTGGATAGCAGAGGGGATAGCTGGGGGCATAACGCCGTGGTTCCACCATGTCGGCGGCGGCCGGCGGGACAGGCGGCAGTTTGATACCCCTGTGCCCATGTTCCAGTGGCATAAGGAAAACGAGGAGTATCTGTACGGCAGGGAGAACCTTGCCAATGTGGCGGTGGTGTGGAGCCAGCAAAACCATGACTTCTATGGCCGGGACAATATAGACGAGCGCTGCTCGTATCCCCTAAGCGGATTCTGCCGTGCCCTTTCTTCGGGCCGGATACCCTTCCTGCCGGTACATGCCGGCGATATCGGGCGATATAAGGACAGGATAGCGACCCTTATCCTGCCGGACATAGCGGTGCTGACGGACAGTCAGACGGAGGAGATATGCAGTTTCCTGGACCGGGGCGGAAATCTGGTGCTGACCGGGCAGACCGGCTCCCTGGACGAGGACGGGAACAAGCGGCGGGATAATAGGCTGCTGAACAGGCTGGGCCTGAAGCTTGGCGAGGAGTTCTTCGGGGCCTCCGGGGATCAGACCGCCAGCTGGGAGTATTACGATATGCACAATTATCTGCTCCTGCCAAAGGACCGGCACCAGATCCTTAAGGGCTTTGAGAAGACGGATATCCTGGCCTTTGGCGGAGGCTTCTATAGGGCGGAGAGCACGGGGCCGCTAAAGCCCATAGCGGGGTACATACCGGCCTTCCCCATATACCCGCCGGAGTTCAGCTGGATACGTGAGGAGCGCCCGGAGCTGGGCACGATCTTCGCAGGGACCCTGGACAGCGGCGGCAGGGTGGTGTACTTTGCCGCGGACATCGACCGCTGCTTCGGAAGGGAGCACCTGCCGGACCATAGGGAGCTCCTGCTAAGCGGCGTGCGCTATGCCGCAGGGGAGAGCCTGCCGGTGAATATCTCCGGGCCCGGAAGGCTGGACTGCACCATCTACCGCCAGGGGGACAGAAGGGTGCTTCACCTTGTGAACCTGACGGACTGCTCCATAAACCCCGGCTACTGCGAGGGGGCGGCCCCCATAGGGCCCATAAAGGTCTCGCTGCCTGTCAAGAGCAGCGGAGACGACTATAGGGCAGAACTGCGGGTGTCCGGCGGTAGACCCGGTGTCACGGTGAAGGACGGCAGAATTGAAATAGTGATAGAGCGGATAGAGGACCACGAGCTGCTGGTGGTGGAATGAGGCGATACCGTAATAAAAGGAGTGGAGTATAGTGACAGAGAAAAAATACTGGTGGCACGGACCCCTTCGTGTCCTCCAGACCAACCTTCAGGTGATGGACACACCAAAGATGGACCCGGAGAAGATCGCCTGTGAAATCGTGGAGATGGGCGGCAATGTGCTGGTCACCAATGTGGGGGGCATATACGCCTGGTATGAGAGCCGGGTGAAATATCACCATATTAACGAGTGGCTGCCAAAGGGGAGGGATCTTCTGAAGGAGCTTATCGACGCGTGCCACAGGCACGGCGTAAAGCTGGTGGCCCGGTTCGATTTTAGCAAGGCCGACGACCTGGCCTATCAGAACCACCCCGAATGGTTTGTGCGCGAGCCGGATATGTCTCCGCGGGTGTTCGGTGCCATGCGGCCCGGGGCCTGGTCCAACCTGTATCTGACGTGTATAAACGCCGGGTACAGGAACAATGAGGTGGCTGTGCCGGTGCTGGAGGAGGTCATAGATCGTTACGACATCGACGGCATATTCTTTAACGCGCCCAATTATGAATACTGCTGCTGCGAGGCCTGCAAGAGGAAATACCGCGAGCTGTACGGCAAGGAGCTGCCCATGGACAGCTCCGCCGTGGAGCAGAACACCACCTACGCTATAAAGCAGGCCAGAGGCCTTGAGCCCGGCTTTGCCAGCCGCTGTGTGCGGGACAATATGGAGGGGATATATAGAGCCGTCAAGGCAAAGCGTGTTGACCTGCCGCTGATACTGTATTATAATCTTCATAGGGACAATCTTGACGAGCGCTACGCCACCGCAGACATGATCTGCACCGAATCTCAGGACGTGTTGTCAAGGGGTTGGCGTGACCTGCCGCCCCTATGGCACCCGGTGCTCTCCATGAAGTTCGGGTCCTCGGCTCCCGGCAGGCCTGCGCCCTTTGGCATAATCCACTCCTGCCCGGGGATGGACTGGCGGCATACGGGCCTGCCCACGGCCGAGTACCTGTTCTGGATGAGCGGCGTGGCCGCCGGCGGCGGGAGTATTTGGCACAGTATCACTGGCTTTTGCGACACCATCAGCGATAAGAGGCTGTTAAAGGCGCTGACCGAGGTGAACCATAAGATAGCGAAGATAGAAGGGGACATGGACAGCGCAAGTCCCCGCTCCGACGCGCTGCTGCTCTGGGGCGGCGGCAAAAGCGCCGAGGGCTGGGCGGATATCCTGATGAACAACCAGCTGCAGTTCGACCTTGCGGCCCCGTATCAGGCCACCAGGGAGCGGCTGGCGGGATATCCCCTGGTCATAGTGCCGGAGGGTTTCCCGCTGGAGAACGGGCTGCCAAAGGTTTTGGAGGAATATGTCAGTAAGGGCGGCAGGCTTATCTTTGAGGGCGCGGACAGAGAGCAGCTGGCGCCTGTGGCGGGGCTTCTGGGCATTTCAGAGTCAATAAGCTCCAGCGAGTCCCTTACCGCCTGTTACTGGCAGTTTGAGCCGGAGGGCGCTCCTCTGCGCGGTGAGGAGTTCCAAGAAACGCCGCTATTGCCCCATAGAGGACGGACGGCTTACTGTAAGCCCTTGCCGGGAACAGCGGTCCTGGCCACGCTGGTGCCGCCCTTCGCCCCGCTGAATTCGGTGGGTGCGCCGCCGGAGCGGGCCAGTATGCTGGTGGAGCACACAGAGCTGCCCCTATGCCTTTACCGTCAGGAGGGGAAGGGCGCGGTGCTGACGCTGACGTTTATGCTGGGCAGGCTTATGGGCGAGTTTAGACTGGCAGAGCACAGCCGCCTTGGGAGGAACCTTGTTCGCTTTATGCTGGGAGAAAAACAGACCTTTGACATGAAGCCGGTGAACGGGCTGGAGGCCTTATGCTATGAGAAGGGGCGGGATATTCTTGTCCACCTGCTAAACGGCGTGGGCCAGCGCCCGCTGATGGACACCATAGAATACCACGGCGCAAAGTTCAGAGTCAGGCTGCCAAAAGGCAGCAGGGCGGAGGGGGTAGAGCTCAAGCTGTCCGGGGAGGAGCCTCTGTGGAAGCAGGAGGGTGAACGGCTTACTATCGAGGTGCCCAGGCTTTCCTACTGGGATATGGTGAAGATAACGCTGGCAAAGAGGGGGGCAGAGTAATGGCATGGTGGAGGGAAAATAATCTGCGCCTTGTGCAGATCAATATGCGGGACATAGACGGTGGTATGGACGTGGATAAGCTTATAGCGGAGCTCAAGGAGTTTTGCTGCAGCGTGGTGATGGTGGGGGCCGGGGGGATATCCGCCTTTTATCCCACAAGGCTTGAGTTCCAGCGCACGTCCCCATGGCTTGAGGACCGGGACCTTCTTGGGGAGATAATAGAAAAATGCCACAGAGAGGGCATAAGGGTAATAGCCAGGTTTGACTTCAGCAAGACCCACCAGAGCTTCTTCCGCCGGCACCCGGAGTGGTACTACCGCTCTGAGGACGGCCGGGCCGTGCCCTATAACGACACGGTGGCCACCTGCGTCTGCGGCGAGTACCAGCAGGAGCGCGCACTGGAGATAATCGGGGAGGTGCTGCAAGGATACCCGGTGGACGGCATCTTCTTCAATATGTTCGGCTTCATTACCTGGGACTACAGCGGGAATTACTACGGCCCCTGCCACTGCGACTGCTGCAAAAAGCGCTTTGCGGAGTTCAGCGGCGGAAAGGAGCTTCCAAAGACCGAGGACCCCGGCGAGCCGGACTTTAGGGAATACCGGGCGTTTCAGGAGCAGGTGGTGGAGGAGCTGCTGGGGCGCGTCCACAGGCTGGTGAGGAGCTATGGCGACGATATAGCGGTCTGCACCTATCACCACAGCGACGTGGACATCATCCGGGACGAGAGCAACAGCGCCGTGGACAGGCCCCTGCCCTTCTGGCTGTATAACTCCTCCTCCAACGTGGCAAAGGTGCGCTCAAGCTGGGACAATAAAATTATCAGCAACTGTGTGATAAATGCGGCGGACCTGTTCTACCGGTTCTCCGCCGTGCCCCCGGCGCTGACAAGGCTGCGGCTGTATGAGAATATGGCGGAGGGCTCGGGACTGGATTTCTGCATAATAGGCGTGTTCGAGGGCTACCCGGACCAGGACAGCGTCTCCGCCGCCAAGGAGGTATTCAGATACCACGCTGAGCACCAGGCGGTATACGGACGGCTGGATTCCCTGGGGAAGCTCGCGGTGCTCCTGCCCCTTTCACGCCGGGAGAGTCCCGCGTACCGGGGGGTGTTCCGGGCGCTTAAAGAGCTGCACCTCCCCTTTGACTGTATTCTGGACGCGAGGGCGGAGGCGGAGCCGTCGCTCCTTGAGCGTTACACCACGGTGCTGGTCCCGGAGCTTGGGGAGGTGCTGCCGGAGGCTCTGGCGGCGGCCGAAAGCGCCAGTAAAAAACTGGTCCTGCTGGGGTCCGGCGAGATGGACGGTGAGATGCAAAAGCGGCTGGGTCTGTGCCGCACAGGAGAGATTACCGAGAACCGTTCCGCCTACCTTCAGGTGGAGCCCTCTAACGGGCTGGAGCCTCTGGAGGGCCGTGGATGGATATTGCTGGACGGCTCCTTTGCCCGATATACCGGCTGGCCCGGGACACTGCCTAGAGTGGAGAGGGCATGGTTCGGTCCGCCGGAGCGCTGCTTCGGCCATAGGCTGACAGAGGACCGTGGACTGCTGCGCTCGCCGGGAGGTCATGCGCTGCTGCCCTGGGATCTAGGCGGGCTGTACCACAGGCTGGGCTATTCGGAGTACCGGGAGATGCTGGGCCTGGTACTTTCAGAGGTATCGCCGGAGACTCTACAGATAGGAGGAAACCTGCCGCCCCAGGTGGAGGCATTCTGGGACAGGTCAGGGGACGGATTCCTTTTGCAGCTGCTGAACCTTACAGGCCACCATGGCGTGACGGTGGAGGAGCCGGTAAGCCTTTCCGGGCTATGGGCGGAACTTCCCGGGCGGCTGGAGGTGGACAGGGTCCTTACAGGGGGAGCCTTCACCGCAGAGGCCGGACAGGAGCGCACCAAGGTCTCCCTGGACAGGCTGGAGGAGTTCGCGGCGGTGCTGCTTAAGGAGATATAATTTCTGTGATATCATAAAGAGAGGACATGAGTGTATGAACGAACCTATATATGCCTATATGAAGCTTGGAACCATCGCCTTTATGAGCTATCCAGATATCATGAAGGGCGAGGGGCCAATGCTGGAGACCATTAAAAAGCTGGCCAAAGATCCCTACTTTACGGCCATAGAATGCAGCTGGATAAAGGACGCTTCGGTCCGCGCAAAGGTGGCGGGGCTGCTTAAAGAGAGCGGCCTTACCGTCTGCTACGGCGCGCAGCCAAGATTTCTGACCACGGGGCTCAACATAAACGACCTCAACGAGGAGGGCCGGCTTAGGGCCCTGGATTCCTTGAGGGAGGGCCTTTATGAGGCCCGGGAGCTGGGCGCCAAGGGGATAGCCTATTTAAGCGGCAGGTACGAGGAGGAGACAAAGGAACAGTCCTATATGGCGCTGGTAAAGTCTACTAAGGAGATATGCCGCCTGGCCAGGGAACTGGACATGCAGGTGGAGCTGGAGGTGTTCGACTACGACGTGGACAAGAAAAGCCTTATCGGGCCGACCCCATACGCAAAGCGGTTTGCCGAGGAGATACGCCAGGAATACGATAACTTCGGCCTTTTAATAGACCTGTCCCACTTCCCGCTTATACACGAGGGGATAGAGGAGTCCGTACTGCCTGTAAGGGACCTGATAACCCACGTACATATCGGCAACGCTGTAGCTGACCCAGCCCTGGAGGCCTATGGGGACGCGCACCCCAGGTTCGGCTTCCCCGGCAGCGCCAACGGACAGGCAGAGCTTGTGCAGTTCCTGCGCACCCTGCTGGAGGTGGGGTTTCTCAACAGGGAGAACCCGCCGGTGCTCAGCTTTGAGGTGAAGCCCTGGAGGGAGGAGGACCCGGACGTGGTGCTGGCCTCGTGCAAGCGTTTTCTGGACGAGGCATGGAGAATGGTATAAAAACGAAAGGAGAGAGCAGCATGAAGACAGTTATTTTGGACGGCTACGCGGAGAACCCCGGCGACCTCAGCTGGCAGGGCTTTCAGGAGCTGGTGGGAGAGGAAAACCTTACAGTGTACGACTATACCCCGGCAGAGGAGATACTGGCTCGGGTGGAGGAGGCGGAGATAGTCCTGACCAACAAGACGCCCCTGACCGGGGAGACCATCGCCCGGTGCACGAAGCTTAAATATATAGGCGTGCTGGCTACCGGCTATAACGTGGTGGAGGTGAAGGCCGCAAAGGCTCATTCGGTGGCCGTTACCAATATCCCTACCTACGGCACCTCCGCGGTGGCCCAGTACACCATGGCGCTGCTTCTGGAGCTGTGCCATCATGTGGGCGCCCACAGCGACAGCGTGCACAGGGGAGACTGGACAAAAAGCCGGGACTTCTGCTACTGGAACTACCCGCTGATGGAGCTCGGAGGGAAGACCATGGGCCTTATCGGCTATGGACGCATAGGGCAGGCCGTGGGCAGGCTTGCGAAGGCCTTTGGGATGGAACTTTTGGCGTACACGGAGCCCGCGCCCAAAGAGCCGGAGCCCGGCGTCAAATTTGTGGACCTAGAGGAGCTTCTAGGCCGGGCCGACGTGGTGTCTATGCATTGCCCGCTTTTCCCGGAGAATACCCGCATGATAAACGCCCGGCGGCTGGCGATGATGAAGCGCGGCGCGTTTCTGCTGAACACTGCCCGCGGCCCGCTGATAGACGAGGAGGCTGTGGCAGAGGCGTTAAAGAGCGGCACACTTGGCGGCGCGGCGTTGGACGTGGTGAGTGTGGAGCCCATAAAAGCGGACAACCCGCTGCTGGGCGCGCCCAACTGCCTTATCACCCCCCATATTGCCTGGGCCGCCAAGGAGTCCAGGGCAAGGCTGATGGATATTGCTGTCGAGAACCTTCGGGGGTTCTTAAACGGCAAGCCGGTAAACGTTGTGAACCCATAATCAGGAGGAATTTGTATGAAAATTGTATTGGTAGAGCCCCTGGGCATAAGCTCTGAGCTGTTGGAAAAATACGCCGGAGAGATACGCGGTTTGGGCCATGAGTTCGTATCATACGCCGCGCGGCCTGCGGACACAGCGGAGCTCTGCGCCAGGGTCGAAGGGGCCGACGCGGTGATGGTGGCGAACCTGCCTTTCCCCAAAGAGGCGGTCGGGGCCAGCGGAAACTTAAAGTATATTGACATAGCCTTCACAGGCGTGGACCATGTTGATATCGCCGCCTGTAAGGAGCGGGGCATCTCTGTATCCAACGCCTCAGGCTATTCGGACGTGGCGGTGGCCGAGCTGGCCTTTGGGCTGATGTTGGGGCTGTCGAGGAATATTGTGCCCTGCAACCAAGTGGTGCGCAGAGCCGGAACCAAGGACGGTCTTGTGGGAACTGAGCTTTTCGGCAAGACCCTGGGCGTGGTAGGAACCGGCAAAATAGGCGCAACGGTTATCCGTATCGCCTTGGCCTTCGGCATGAAGGTAATAGCCCACAGCCGCACGGTAAAGCCGGAGCTGGAGACCCTGGGGGTGAGGTTTACGTCCTTGCCGGAGTTGATGGAGGAGAGCGATATCGTCACCCTGCATGTGCCACAGAACACCTCCACAAGCGGCATGATAAGCCGGGAGCTTATCGGCCGTATGAAGCCGGGGGCAATACTCATAAACACCGCGAGGGGGCCGATAGTTGACAGCAATGCCCTTGCCGAGGCCCTGGAAAGCGGCAGGCTGAGGGGCGCCGGCATAGACGTGTTCGAGGCCGAACCGCCTATACCCGAGGACCACCCCCTGGTCAAAGCGCCCAACGCCCTGCTGACGCCCCATGTGGCCTTCGCCACGGTAGAGGCTCTGGAGCGCCGGGCAGAGATCGTATTCGGCAACCTGAAGGCCTGGCTGGCCGGCACTGTCCAAAACTCAGTATGTTGAGCCGGTAGAGCTGAACACAATATCGGAGGAGAAACGCACTGTGCGGGGGCACGGTGCGTTTTTGTTGGTTGCCTATCTTTAACTGTCCGAGGTCTTTAAAGGTTTCATATGTATATCGCGTACAAAAGATATGACAGTCCAATAAAAAATTATCATTTGTGCGTCATGAAGGATTTCAGTATATTAAGAATAAGGAATCGAGCAGATTGTACGATAAGAATTTTCAATCACAAATATTCTTCTGCAAAGGGTTGTGTGGCTTAAAGATTTTATAGCCTTCTTTACGGACTACAAGTTTATGGAGCTCTTGGCAAATACCCTGTCCTTGTCCGTTTTGAAGCTGCTTTCTGGTACAAGGCGGGGCCATGTATGAATCCGCCCGGATGGCCTGCCCTTTTGGAATATTAATCTTTATGGCATAGAGTTTTCACAAATTTTGATATATCGTTTTCTTTGACGGTGGGATGTGATATAATGTACGTAAAGGGTACCTTTGGAGTTTCCCTCTCGCCCGAAGAGCTCGCCTTTTGCTTCGCAAAAGTATAGGAAAGCTCCAAGCAGATTTGTGATATAAGGAGAAAAACACAGGGAGGCGATCAAATGCAGACAACAGCCTTAGCGGAGAATACCGCCATAGACGGCCGCCTCGGCAGTGAGCATGGCCTGTCGCTTTATGTCCAGACCGGGGAGCGGAGACTTCTCTTTGATATGGGACAGACCGGGCTGTTTCTGCGGCTCCTACGGCTTTGGCAACGACATAATGCTAAAGCGCTACCAGACCATGCAAATTTAGTCGGGAGCAAGGCGAGAAAATGCGGAAAACAAAAAAGGTTTCTCCCCAGCAGAAACCTTTTTTGTTTTCCGCTGGTAAAAATTATTTTTCCCTCTTGACAAAAGAGGGAAGTTAGTGTAAACTAATTAACGGAGTTAGGGGAGTCTAACAAATTGAGGACCAGGAGGGAGGCAAAATGATGCCATTAACTATGGCGGCGGCCGGCGAGACGGTGACTATCCGCAGGATAACCGGGAAGGACGAGGTGCGCCAGCATCTGGCGGAGCTGGGGTTCGTGGTGGACAGCCAGGTGACGGTGGTCAGCGAGCTTGCCGGGAACCTGATACTGCAGGTGAAGGAAAGCCGTATCGCGCTGGATAAGACCATGGCGAACCGAATACAGATTTAACATCATGGAGGGATTAGGAATGAGAACGCTGAAGGAGGCAAGGGTGGGTGACACCGTACATGTGGTGAAGCTCCACGGAGAGGGCGCTGTAAAGCGGCGCATTATGGACATGGGCATTACCAAGGGAGTAGAGGTCTTGGTGCGCAAGGTGGCTCCCTTGGGTGACCCTATGGAGCTGTCCGTGCGGGGGTACGAGCTCTCCCTGCGCAAGGCTGATGCGGAAATGATAGAGATAGCATGACCTTTTGTTCTATAGTTGGCGCAAACTAATAATAGGAGGGATAAGAAATGGAGATAAAAATAGCCCTTGCCGGCAACCCAAACTGCGGCAAGACCACGCTGTTCAACGCTCTGACCGGCTCCAGTCAGTATGTGGGCAACTGGCCCGGGGTGACGGTGGAGAAGAAGGAGGGCCGTTTGAAGGGGGAAAGGGATGTAATTATTCAGGACCTGCCGGGCATATATTCGCTGTCGCCCTATACCCTTGAAGAGGTGGTGGCAAGAAGTTACCTTGTGAATGAGAGGCCTGACGCCATCCTCAACATAGTGGACGGCACCAATATTGAGCGCAATTTGTACCTTACCACCCAGCTTATAGAGCTTGGCCTGCCGGTAGTGGTGGCGGTGAACATGATAGACCTGGTGCGCAAAAACGGCGATACCATCGACCTGAAGAAGCTGGGCGGAGCCCTGGGCTGTGAGGTTGTGGAGATGAGCGCTTTGAAGGGCGAGGGCGGCACGGAAGCGGCCCGGCGCGCGGTGGAGCTGGCTAAACAGAAGCGCGCCGGCGAGCTGCCACATGTGTTTACCGGCAGCGTTGAGCACGCCATCGCACATATTGAGGAATCCGTTTCCAACATGGTTAGTGAAGACTATCTGCGCTGGTACGCCATAAAGATATTCGAACGGGACGAGAAGGTTCTTGAGGAGCTGAACATAGGCAATGAGCTTAAAGCCCACCTGGAGGAGCACATCGCCGAGTGTGAGAAGGAACTGGACGACGACGCGGAGAGCATTATAACCAATCAACGGTACAGCTACATCAACACCGTTATGAACAAGGCGGTAAAGAAAAAGGCTGCTAAGCACAGCCTGTCCGTCTCCGACAAGATAGACCGTGTGGTGACAAACCGGGTGCTGGCCCTGCCTATCTTCGTGGTGGTGATGTTCCTGGTGTACGCCATAGCCATGGGCGGCTGGAGGGTGTCTATCGGTACGGCCCTTACGGACTGGGCCAATGACGGCCTGTTCGGCGACGGCTGGCTGGTGCCCTTTGTCTCCGACGTGGACGGCTATGACGAGGCCGCCGGGGCCTTTGAGGAGGCCTCGGCCATCATAGAGGGCTACGAGGCTGGGGACAGCGAGATATATCTCTATGACGACGAGACCGGCGAGACGGAGACCCTTGCCCTGGACGCGGACCTCTATGCCGAGGCCCAGACCGTGGAGGAGCCGGACCCCCACAGCTACGGCGTATGGGTGCCGGGCTTCGGGGCCGTGGGCGGCTGGCTGGAGGAAATTGGCTGCGCCCCATGGTTGACCGGGCTTATCGCCGATGGTATAATAGGCGGTGTGGGGGCCGTGCTGGGCTTTGTGCCGCAGATGCTGGTGTTATTCCTGCTGCTGTCCCTCCTTGAGGATATCGGATATATGGCCCGGATAGCCTTTATCATGGACCGCATTTTCCGCAAGTTCGGCCTTTCAGGCAAGAGCTTTATACCCATGCTGGTGGGCACTGGCTGCGGCGTGCCGGGGGTAATGGCCTCCCGCACCATCGAGAACGAGCGGGACCGGCGTATGACTGTCATGACCACCTGCTTTGTGCCCTGCGGCGCGAAGATGCCCATTATCGCCATGTTCGCGGGAGCTCTCTTTGCCGGCAGCACCTGGTCGAAAACACTGGTGACCGTTTCCGCATACTTTATCGGTGTGGCCGCCATAGTGATATCGGGTATAATATTAAAGAAGACAAAGATGTTCTCCGGCGACCCAGCTCCGTTTGTAATGGAGCTGCCAGCCTATCACGTGCCCGCCGCCGGGAACGTGCTTCGGTCCACCTGGGAGCGGGGCTGGTCCTTCATCAAGCGCGCGGGGACAATTATACTGGCCTCCAGCATTATACTCTGGTTCCTCCAGGGCTTCGGCTTTGAGAACGGCGCCTTTGGCATGGTGGAGGACAATAACTCCTCTCTGCTGGCGGCTGTTGGCGGCGCGATTGCCTTTATATTCGCCCCCCTGGGCTTCGGCACCTGGCAGGCCACGGTGGCTACCATTACCGGCCTTATCGCAAAGGAGGAGGTGGTCAGCACCTTCGGCGTGCTGTACCCCGGGAACCTGAGCGCAGAGGTGGCCCTGGCCTATACACCCCTGGCGGCCTACAGCTTCATGATCTTCAACCTGCTCTGTGCTCCCTGCTTTGCCGCCATGGGCGCTATCAAGCGGGAGATGAACAACTGGAAATGGACACTGGGAGCTATCGGCTATATGTGCGGATTTGCGTATATCGCTTCCTTTGTGGTATACCAGATAGGCAGCGCCTTTATGGGCGGATTTGGGGTTGGCACAGTGCTTGCGGCGGTGCTGTTGGCGGCTGTTGTCTACCTAATGGCCCGCAAAAATAAATACGACGACAATCATCTGGCGGTGAGCGCGGTGGCCGCCGCAGGGAAATAAGGGGGTTATTATATGCCGTTAGCCACAGCGGTAAACCTGCCCACTATTATCATCGGGGCCATAGTCGCGGCTGTGTTCATCGTGATCATAGTCCGTGGCATACGCAGGCGAAAGCGGGGAGAGAGCGGCTGTGGCTGCGGCTGCTCGGGGTGTCCCAACAGCGCCCTGTGCCATGGAAAGAGTACAAATCAGAAATAGGCTGATACGTTTGGAGGGCCGTCCTGAGAGGGGCGGCCCTCCTGATATTCTGATAAATCCGGTCTCAAAGGTGGATAAAAACGGCCCTTGTATTTTGTGGCGGAATATGTTAAAATAACATGGAAATATGATATTCTGGGCGGAGTGTGCCGTTTCCGCCCGAAAAATGAGCAGTGGGGTAAGAAAATGTCCGAGAGACTCTGTATGAATTGTTTTTCCGAATACCACCCGGATATGGGTACCGGCCAATGCCTGAACTGCGGCTGGGACAACGGGAAGCCACAGCCCCACGGGGCGCTTCCCTATGAGACAGAGATCGCCTCCCGGTATGTAGTGGGCCGCGTCAGAGTTGCCAACGGGGAGGGCTTTACTTACTGCGCCCTGGACAGGACCACACAGAAGGTGGTGGCGCTGCGGGAGTTTTTCCCCCGGGCCATAGCCGGCAGAGATGAATTGGGCGCGGTGGTCCCAAGCCCGGACCACGCCCGGACCTTCCGCCAGTACAGCCAGGATTTTCTCGAGCTGTCGAAAAGCGTCAGCCGCCTTCGGGAGGTCACTGTGGTGGAGTCCGTGCTGGACATCGTTGAGGAGAACGGCACCGTCTACACCGTCTATGCCGACGAGGGGACCGTGTCCCTGCGCCGCTATGTGCGGGATTCCGGCGGGCGGCTCACCTGGAACGAGACCAGCCGCCTGTTTACCCCGGTCATAACGGCCCTAAGTCTGATAAACTCCCTGGGCGTCAGCCATCTGGCCCTTTCGCCTGAGACCCTTAGAGTCGATCGGGAGGGCAATATGGTGATAACCGGCTTTCACATCAACGCGGTGCACAGGGCCGGGTCCCTGCTGAACCTGGAGCTGCACCCGGGCTGCGCGGCCATCGAGCAGTACAGCGCCAAGGCCGCCTGCGGAGAGGTCAGCGACGTGTACGCCCTGGGGGCGTGTATGCTTTTCTGTATCTCCGGCCAGCTGCCCGGAGAGGCCACAAAGCGGCTGCACGACCAACGGCTTATGATATCCAAGGACGCGCTGAAAACCGTGCCGCCCTTCGCGGTGACGGCGATAGCCAACGCCCTCCAAATAAAGCAGGCCGACCGTACCGGCAGCTTTGAGACCTTCCGCACGGAACTGAACTCCGCGCCGGCTCTGGTGGACGAGGTGGAGGAGACGGACGCTATCCGCCGCCTGCCGCCGGTCTCCCGGGACCTGCCCCGCCGCCGCTTCTATATGCCGCCGGTGATGTGGCTGATAGTATCCTGCGCGGCGACCCTGATAGTGCTATTTGTGATAGCCTCCTCCTGGCTTGGGGACCAGGGTATGTCCTTTGGCGACTTGGGGGAGATTTTCGACAGCAGCGCGGCCGAGACGCCGGTGGATGTGCCGGATATGGTGGGCCAGAGCTATACCCAGTGGGAGAACCGCACCAAGAGCGGGGAATTCAACTTTAAGCTGAATGTTAAGAGCAAGGAATATAACGATACGGTAGAAGAAGGCTATATAATAGACCAGACCCCGGAAAAGGGCGAGACGGTGGAGCCCGGCGGCACAGTTTCTGTGACGGTCAGCCAGGGCAAGGCGATACGCCCGCTGCCGGAGTATGAGGGGTTAAGCTTCGCCGAATTGCAGGGAAGGCTTCGGGACGAGGGCTTTGCCCCGGCCAAGGAGGACGTTTACAGCACCGAGGTGGAGCTGGGCTATGTCATCGGCTATAAGGACCATGAGCCGGGCGACGAGGTGGATTACGGCGAGACCATCACGGTGATTGTCAGCGCCGGACCCGAGGTGGAATAGCGGAATATAGTGGTAAAAGGGATCAAGGCGGGCTGATTTATCCGGGCCGGATAGAACAGCTCGCTGTTGTTTGAAATATATAAATACCGGCCCAATATTTAGTACAGGTCTGCTCTTGCATTACGGCAGAAATTGTGGTATGATAAAAAGAGAGTTTCTTTCTTTCCGCAGAGCGGGCCCCGGGGGCATATGGCTGCTGCGCGTAAAAGTGGAGGATGGGTTTTCACAATGGGTAACGATATTGCCATAGACCTGGGCACCGCCCGCTTTAAGGTCTATCAGGAGGGCAGGGGCATCGTTTTGAACGAGCCCGCTGTCATTGCCGTAGACAATATGACCGAGGAAATAATAGCCATCGGCACGGAGGCCTATGGTATGCTTGGCCGCACCTCCGAACGGATAACGGTGGCAAAGCCGTTGTGCAACGGAGTCATCTCCGACCTGACCCTTGCAGAGCACCTTATTGCCTACTACCTTCGCCGGGTAGGCCGCAGCCGTGTATTTATGCCCAGGGTGGTGGTAAGCGTCCCCTGCGGAATAACCGGGGTGGAGAAGCGGGCCGTGGTGGACGCCATCAGCGCCGCCGGGGTGCGCAAGGTTTGTCTTATCGAGGAACCCGTGGCCGCGGCCATCGGCGCCGGGGTGGATATTGCCGCGCCCCACGGCTGCATGATAGTGGACGTGGGTGAGGGCACCACCGATATGGCGGTGATATCCCTCAACGGTATAGCCATTGCAAACTCCGTACATATTGCCGGAAAGGATTTCAATGACGCCATTATAAAGTACGTCCGGCGGAAGTTTGGCCTTGTTATCGGCGACCGCATGGCAGAGGACGCAAAGATAGCCATAGGCTGCGCCTATCCCCGGCGGAAGCTTACCTCCTACACACTTAAAGGCCTGGATACGCTGAACGGCCTGCCGCGCACCACGGTTATGACCTCGGACGACATGATAGAGGCCCTGATAGAGCCGGCCATTTCCATTGTGCGCATAGTCCAGGCCACCCTTGAAATGACCGCGCCGGAGCTGCTGGCGGATATTTTTACAGACGGCATATATTTGACCGGCGGTTCTGCAAATCTGTATGGCCTGTCCACGCTGCTGTCCAAAAAGACGAGGATACCAGTGGCGGTGGGGGAGGAGCCTGAGAACTGCGTGGTGAACGGCGCGGGCAGGGCGGTGAAGTTCATTGACAAGATGGACCGCACGGATCACGGCAAAATTAATCCGCTAATGGCCTATAACTGAAAAATTACGCGTATATTTTTGATAAATGACCGCATAACGGAGGACGACACCATAGATGAAAGAAGCAAAGCCCGTAAAAAAAAGAAAGATACCCTGGGGTATGCTCTACATAGCTGCAACCATTATAGCCGTTATACTGTTCGGGGTGTTCAACCGGGAATTCGGAAACGTATTCTACACCATAACCCACCTGGCCCCTGGCTTCCTCACTGCGGGTGTGGTGGTTACTGTTATCTACTTTTTCTTTGAGGGAGGCATAATCCGGCTCCTGATGCACAGCCAGGGCATACCTATGTCCCTGGGCTCAAGTATGAAAATCGGGCTTATAGGTATTTATTACTCCTATATCACTCCAAGCTCTACCGGAGGCCAGCCCATGCAGGCGGCATACCTCAAGCGGGACAACGTGCCGGTGGGCTTGTCCACGGCGGTGCTGATAATGAAGTTCTTTTGTTTCCAGTGCGCCTTTGTGCTGTGCTCGGTGTTTGCCTTGATATTCATGCACGAGAAGCTCGCGGCGGAAAACCCCGGGCTCCTGCCGTTCATATATCTTGGCATGGCTATAAACGGCGGTTCCATTCTGTTCTTCGGCTCCATGTTTTTCCGGCCGGTGCTGGGCGTGATATGCCGCTTTGCAAAATGGCTGACGGGGCGGTTTCCGAAGCTGTCGGAGCGCTTTCACGCCGTAGAGACCATTGATAAGTTTGAGAGGGATTTTGACAGCTATACAGACGATTTTAAGGAGAAGAAAAAGAGCGTTATCTGGGGGATACTGCTGTCAGTACCACAGTTCCTCCTACAAATGAGCGTACTCTATTTTGTGTTTCGTTCCTTTGGCTACCATCAGGCAGGGTACCTGGAGATAGTGGCAGTCCAGAGCCTGCTCCAGTTATCAGTTTCCTTCATGCCCATGCCGGGGGCCTCAGGGGCACAGGAGATAGGCTTCTCGAATTTCCTGCGGCCATACTTTGTGAATAACGACCTTTATGCGGCGGTGATGGTATGGCGCTTCTTCACCTATTACCTGGTGGTGATAGCCGGGGCGCTGGTGGTGGTAGCAGATCAGTTCTTCTACGGAAGAAAAAAGCCGGCCCAGCCGCCGGAGGGCGGGGAGGACTGACAGTGGAAATATATTTGGTGCGCCACGGAGAAACAGACTGGAATGCCCAGGGAAAGCTTCAAGGCAGGGAAGACCTCCCGCTGAACGGTAACGGAAAGCGTCAGGCCATGGCCTGCGGCGTGGCTTTGAGCGAAGCCGGGTTCACGGCGATCTACAGCAGTCCCCTTAAGCGGGCCCTTGAGACCGCCGGGGAACTCGCCCTATACCACCCGTGTGGCGTCACGCCGGACCCCGCGCTGACAGAGCGGGACTATGGAAAGCTCTCGGGCTTGACAAAGGACCAGCGGGTGGCCTGGGAGGCAAGGGGCCTGCCCAGCGGGAAGGAGCACTGGCAGGCGCTGGCGGGCCGGGCTATGGCTGCGGTGGACAGGCGCGCCAGTGAGCACGGGGAGAACAGCCGCATAGCCATGGTGTCCCATGGGGCGTGGATAAACGCCGTCTTGGCTGTGCTGTCCCGGCACGAGATAGGGACCGGGAAGACACAGTTGAAAAATACCTGCATTTCGGTCATACGCAGGGAGGGAAAAGGAGCGGAGATAGTCTGTTATAACCTCTCACCCGAGGAATACTCTCAGTGGGCGGCAGGCCGCTAGCCGTTACTGCTTTGCCACGTCGCACCCCAGCTCGTCTATTTTCTCTCTCAGCTTTAAGAAGTCCTCAAAGGCGGCGGGCTTCTGGCCGGGGTTGCGCAGCAGAGCGGCGGGGTGCAGCGTCGCCATCATCAGCGTACCGTTTTTGTCGATAAACTCGCCGTGCTCCTTGGTGATCTTGATGTCCGGCTTCATAATGCGCATAGCCGCCACCCGGCCCAGGCAGACAACGATTTTCGGGCGTATCAGCGCGAACTGGTTTCTGAGCCAGTCTATGCAGGCCTCCTGCTCCTCGGGCAGCGGGTCCCGGTTCTTAGGAGGCCTGCACTTGACGATATTGCCGATATAGACATTCGTCTTTCGGTCCAAGTCAACAGCGGCCAGATACTTGTCCAGCAGCTGCCCGCCCCGGCCCACAAAGGGCTCCCCCTGTAGATCCTCATTCTCGCCGGGGCCCTCGCCCACGAACATCACCTTGGACCTGCGGTTGCCCACGCCGAACACCACGTTATGCCTGCCGGAGCAGAGCCCGCACTTTTCGCACTGTAAACAGGCCTTTTCCAGATCGCTCCAGTTATTGTACATACCGACACCTCCAAATCTCCGTATGATTTTACCATACATGGGATATAAAGTCAAATTCCCATTGATTTTTTCTTTTTGGGGGAGTATAATATACAGCGTATGGAACGCTGAGGGAATTCGATTCCATGGCAAAGGAGCATACCCGCCCTGACGGCATACATATCCTGCTGGCCGCCAGAAAGAAATGATACACAGTAAAATCGCCGTGGCACGGTTGACTCCGGGGACGGCATTTTTCCATATTATTCATAATCTTAATTTTTTTAGGAGGAGATTCCAATGAAAGTAATGGTCGAAACTTCCGCCCATCATGTACATGTGTCCGAGGCGGACCTTGCCACCCTGTTCGGGCCCGGCGCAATCCTCACCAACAAGAAGGACCTGTCCCAGCCCGGGCAGTTTGCCTGCGCCGAGAAGGTGGAGGTCATAGGCCCCAAGGGCTCCATGTCCATGTCCATCCTCGGCCCCTGCCGCAAGGAGACACAGGTGGAGATATCCCTGACCGACGCCAGGAAGCTGGGCGTTACCGCCCCCATACGCGAGTCCGGGGACCTGGAGGGCACCCCCGGCTGCACCCTGAAAGGCCCCGCCGGAGAGGTCGCCATTGAGAAGGGTGTTATCGCCGCCAAGCGCCACATCCACTTCAACCCCGATGAGGCCAGGGAGGCCGGGGTCACCGACAAGCAGATAGTCTCCGTTAAGGTGGACTATAACGGCCGCAGCCTGACCTTCGGCGACGTGGTCTGCCGGGTCAGCCCCAGCTATGCCCTCGCTATGCACGTAGACACCGACGAGTCCAATGCCGCCGCTCTGCCGGGAACTGTGGACGGCGAGATAATTCTGTAAACTACTGAGATACCGACAACATAGGCGAAAGGAACCGGGAAAGCAGGCGCTTTCCCGGTTTCTTTCGCTTAGGAGGGAGCAGATGGGCGGCATTATCAACATCGGCATAGTGGCCCACGAGGACGCGGGGAAGACCACCTTGACAGAAGGGCTTCTCTTTGAAGCGGGGGAGCCCGCCCCTTAACGACCGCCTTACGGAACTTGCGGTGGATAGCGACCTGGAGGCACAGGAATACTTTTTAAGCGGCAGCCCGGTTATACATAAAGGGAGCCTTAGTATGGAGGCGCGGGCGCCTGTGGCTGCTTCGCTGAATTACCCAGTCGAGTTTGCCAGCCTGACAGGGGGAAACGGCGCATTAAGCATCCGGTTCTCAGGGTATGGGCCCTGCCTGCCGGAGATGGGAAAGACAGCGAAACGCAGGGGGATAGACAACGGGTAAAATGATACTCTGTTCCTGGGGCGCGTTATAGGGCGCATCAGGCCTTCTTTTTATACAGCAGCATACCGGCTATAGCCGTGGCAAGGACGGCGGCGCAGACCAGAACCGTAATAAGCCCCTCTTCGTTTTGCGTATTGGTACTGTTCGATTCTCTGGTACGCACCGTCTCTAGGGGCCCGCCGGCCGGGGCCGCGCCCCCTTCAGATGGAGGCTGCTGACTGCTGGCGGCGTTATCGCCGGTCTCCGCTTTGTCCATCGGATCCTGCTGGTTTTGCTGTCTGTCCCGGCCCATACCGCCAAAGTCGCCATTGTTCATGGAGCCCATTGCGGATATATCCACATCAGAGCCGTCTATCAGCACATCGGCATTTTCCGCCTGCCCGGCCGAAGCGGCGGGTATGGAGCCGTCAAGCTGGCCGCTTACGCTCTCGGCCCGCAGCAGACAGAAATCCTTTAGCACCGAAACGCCCTCAAGAAACTCCTCATAAGAGCAGAAGCTGGTGGGGTCCTTCTCCACATACGGAGATATCAGCGCCTGTACCCGCTCAAGCTCAGCTGAAAACGCGCCGCTGTCGAAATAGCCCGAGATGAACTCCGCGAAATACTGGTGGTAGAGCTGGGTATATTCCTCGCTTGAGAATATCCAGGCCAGCATGGGGCGGCTGTCAACGGTCCCGCCGGACACCGGGGTATCTATGGGATAATTTATAAGGGCCGCGGCGTCCTCCTGTCCCATAAAGCCGCCGAAGGCCAGGTTATAGTCCCAGGGGATCATGGAGAGCTGCCCAGCGTCTTCATAGAGGTAATAGTTGTGTATCATAGAGCCGGTATAGCTGTCGAAATTGCATACGAAGTTGTGTACCACGAAGTAGCGTATCACGCTCTCCACGTCCACGGTACTGTCAATATCCTCAAATGAGTTCAGCCTTTTCAGGGCGGCGACAAGCCTGTCCCTGTCCTCGTCAGTAATATCTGTCTTGGCGTTATTAAAGATATTCTCATAGCTGGAGTATTCGTCGTCGGTGTATATAAGGGACACATCGCTGCTACCGAAGCCGTTGAAGCCGCCAAAATCACCCCTGGGCTCTCCGCCGCCAAAATTGCCCATGCCAGGTGCGCCGCCCGCTTCCATGCCGCCCTCGGGCATATCAAGCATACGGTCTCCCTCTGGAAGCTCCGTCCCGTCCATACCGGGCTTTTCCATAAAGCCCTTTCCGTCCTCCATGTCCCCAGTGCCGCCGGAGCTCTGGCTGTCAGGCTTATACAGCTCGCCGTAGTCCCCGCCGTAATTGCGCTGCATAAAGGCCTCCTCCACACCCTCCACGGCCAGATAGAGCCCCCAGTCCTCGCCGTTTACCCGGATATACACATAGCTGCAAAGGGGAGAAACCGCCCCAAACTCACCCATCATGCGGTAGGTGATATAGTCCTTCATGTATGTGTTGTCCTGGATAATATTGTTAAGGCTCAGCTTATCCAGGCCGTGATAGGTCTGCCCACTCTCGTAGTGGTCGAACTCCAGCTTGAAGCTGTAGCGGTTATTGCCGTAGCTCTCCACCTGAGTCAGGGAGGTGTTGCCCTTGGCCCGGAGCCCCACGTTCCCGAAGGACTCGCCGTCTATCACAACGGAGCAGGGGGAGTATTCCTCATTTTTGCAGGTGCTGATAAAACTGTCCCAGTCGTCCATCACGAGGTCCAGGGTGTGGACTGTGCTGGTATCGAACAGCCGGTCCTCATAGCCCATGGCCCGGGGCGCGCTCTCTGAGCCGGCCCCGCTGGCGCTTACAAATACCACCGTCAGCATAAGGGTCAGGACCAAAATTACACAGCATACCCTGTCGATATATCTATGGGTTGACATACTAGCTGTTATCAGTAGCCAGGATTTTTTTGACAAATCAATATTCAAATCTGGCAAGAACATTCTGCGATCCACAGCGGCTACCTCCCCAAGCCGCCCAGTTCAAAGACGGCGGCACTTTTTACCAAAGTACCGCCGCCATGTGGAACCTATATAAAGCCAAT
>ERZ777305.1543-NODE-1543-length-26095-cov-10.696237_pt1 | contig 26095 bp, 28 predicted proteins | sample MGYA00374965_ERZ777305 | MGnify/ENA primary metagenome ERZ777305 (study PRJEB29328, sample SAMD00013331) | mouse gut metagenome | study: EMG produced TPA metagenomics assembly of the Metagenome analysis of fecal microbiota from mouse which was promoted... | reverse complement strand
TAATCAGGTGAATTTTTGACTGAATTTGAGTTAAATCTCATGCGCCAGCCCTGACTGCCTTCTCGTATATTTTTGCTGTTTCGGATTTTATTTGTAACTTAGAGGCGTAAAAAAAATTGAGTGATGAATTACGCCAGAATAATACATCTGAAAAAAATTCCTGATAGCCGGGGCAACCTCACGGCTATCGAACAGCTCGACGACGTACCGTTCGAGATACGGCGAGTATACTGGATTTTCGACGTGCCGGGCGGCGAACGCCGCGGCGGACACGCTTACCGGCAGGGGCAGGAGCTGATTATAGCTCTAAGCGGCAGTTTTGACGTAATGACCGACAACGGACACGAAAGCGACTCGTTCAGCCTCAACCGCTCGTATTACGGCCTATTTGTGCCTGCCGGCACCTGGCGCGAAATAAGCAATTTCAGCACCAATTCAATAGCCCTGATATTATCGTCGACTGACTATGACGAGGCCGACTATATACGCAACTACGAAGACTTTATGGTGTATGCGAGAAAAGATTGATTCTACCGTCGACGACGCCCGGATAATAGTACTCGATCCTCATCACAGTGACCGAAAAGGCGATCTTTGTGTGGTTCAAGGCATGCACACTGTGCCATTTCCTATCGAAAGAGTGTTTTATATATATGATGTACCTGCTGCGGCCGAACGTGGTGTGCACTCGCACATACGCGACCACCAACTGATTGTGGCTGTAAGCGGAAGTTTTGCAGTGAAGGTCGACGATGGCCGCCGCAGCCGCGTGTTCCAGCTAAAGCGGCCTTACGAGATGCTGCACATCCCCCCGGGGCTATGGGTGCAGCTGTGCGATTTCTCGTCGGGCTCGGTGGCGATGGTGATGTGCCGCTACGGGTATGACAAGAATGACTATATTAACGATTACTCCGAATATATAAAACACAAACAGATATGAAACAATTGCTCACGGCGCTGCTGCTCCTGGCCGCCTTTGCCACACTACGCGCCGCGGACCCCATGCTTACAAGCTACAGCGCCTCGCAGTGCGAGGGCTCGCTGACGCCGTATCCGACTGATATAAATCCGGCTGTGTACCCCGACTCGCTCACCCCTGTGTTTATTAATCATGTGGGCCGACACGGCGCTCGCTATCCGGCCTCGGCTGTCAACTGCATGACTATGCGCCGCGCCCTTGAACGCGCCGACTCGGCGGGCACAATAACCCCGGCAGGCCGCAAACTGCGACAGCTCAACGAGTATATCATCACACTGAGTACCGACCGATGGGGTTCGCTCGACTCGCTGGGCATGGCTGAACAACGTGCCATAGCCACCCGAATGTTCTATAACTTCGGCGAGGCTTTTTCTGGTGGAACGGTCAACGCCATATCGAGTTACTCGCCGCGGGCCATGATGAGTATGTACTGCTTCACTCACCAGCTCGACCGCATGGACAACCGCATCAACTTCGTAACCACCACAGGCCGCATGAACTCGCCTATAATGCGTTTTTTCGACCTCGACACTGAGTTTGTGGAATACAAAAAGCAAGGCCCATGGCTGGAGAAATACAACGAATATGTTGAGCAGTACTGCCCCACCTCGGCCATCGACAAGGTACTGGGGCGAAATTTCCCCTACTCCTCCGAACGCGAGCGGTTGCAGCTGGCCCTGGTTGAATACTATGTGATTGCCGGATGCTCGGCTATGTCGGTCGACTGCAACACCACCGAATATTTCACCAAGGACGAATACAACGCCCTGTGGAGTTGCTTCAACCTGCGCCAATATCTTTGCCGTACAGCCACAACGGTGTCATCGTTGCCTGCCAACATCGCCTCCGAGTTACTCACCAATCTGATTTCCACCACCGAAGAGTTCATCGAAGGCAATTCGCCGGCATCGGTTCAGCTGCGCTTCGGACATGCCGAAACCCTTATGCCGTTGCTTTCGCTGCTACATCTGCCGGGCTGCTACTACCTCACCAACTATTTCGACACTGTAGGCCAACACTGGCGCGACTTCGATGTTGTGCCTATGGCCGCCAACCTTCAGATGATTCTGTTCAAAGCCAAGGACAGCGGCAGATACTATCTGCGCGTTGATCTCAACGAGAAACCGGTGTCGTTGATTCCTAACAACACCGCTCGATACATACCCTGGCAGCAGGCCCGCGAGTATATGCTACGCTGTCTGCCACTGTAAGCTTAACAATATGGCAAAGAGAGGGCCGGCCGATATCGGCCGGCCCTCTCAGCCTGAATTGTCATTAATTAATAAAACATCTATGCTTCGGGCAGCAATTCTTCTGCCTGTGCTTTGTCTTTTTCGGAGCAGCCGCATACGTCGGTTTTGATGAGTGTAAGCAGTACTTTCGAGCGCTTTACCGCATACACTTCGTGTACCGTACCTGCCGACATGGTAAAGTAATCGCCCTCGGTGAGTTCACGCTTCTCTCCTTCGACCACAAATACCACATCGCCCTCTACTACCTGCACAAGTGCATCGCCGGGTGCCTTGTGAACCGCTATTGTTGCTCCTTCATCAAAAGCCATCAATGTAGCCTGTCCGTTATCGTTTTTTACAATATCAGTGGCCATAATGCGACCTGTCTGATAATCTACTGCTGTTTTGAGTTTCATAATATTATGTGTTTTTATTACTTACTTGAAATAAAAACATCATTCAGCTCCCAAATTATTGGAATTTAAAATATTTTAAACATATTGTGCCTGTTTGTTGCCCATATATAGAGCTAAATTTGCATCATAATCACAAATTTAACTCCTCGACACTATGACAATAAGCAGAACCGACATAATATTCGCCCGCGTCTACCGCATGGGCCGCGAGATAGCCAATCTGCGCTTTACCGGCATGAATAGCGAAGCCGACATCTTTGCCGAACTACACCGCCATATCGGCAGCAGTCGCACTCTGCTCGACCTGGTGCTCCGCAACGGCACTCAGGGCTGGAGCGACAGGCGCCCCGTGATGCTGTAGTCCGTTAATTTTCAATAAACCCGTTTGCGAGTTTACGATTTTTACGTAACTTCGCGGCATGAAGAAAAAGAAACGTCCCAACAAATGGCTCATAGTCGTGCTGTGCGTGCTGGCTGCCGGAGCAGCAGGCGCATGGATGGCATGGCGATATATCAACAATATTTATACCGGACCAGAACCGGTGCGCTTTTATGTGCCCGCAGAAACAAGCCCGCAGGCGCTGTCCGATACTCTATCGGCACGCCTGGGCCAAGGTTTCGGCTCGCGCGTGTACACTCTGTGGAAGGCTCAGAAGGCCGACCCTGCCAAGGCTTACGGCTCGTATGTAGTCAATCCAGGCGACAAAGCCATAACCGTAAGCCGCAATCTGCGGTTCAACCGCCAGACTCCTCTGCGTATAGCAGTAGGCAATGCCCGCACACTCGACCAGCTGTACAGGCGCATAGGCTCGCGCATGGCTTTCAGCGCCCAAAACCTGCGGCATAGCGCCGACTCTGTACTGCGCAGCATAGGCTTTACCGACTCCACTCAGTTTGCCGCAGCATTCCTGCCATATACATACGAGCTGTACTGGACTGACTCGCCTGCCAAACTGATGTCGCAGGTAGCCGGCTCCTACAAGCGATTTTGGACCGACGAACGCCGCGCCAAGGCCCGCAAGCTTGGGCTGACACCTACAGGAGTCGCCACACTGGCCTCGATTGTGGAGGAAGAAACCGCCAAAGCCGACGAGCGTCCGCGGGTGGCACGCCTGTATCTCAACCGCCTCAACAAAGGCATAAAGCTGCAGGCCGACCCCACAGTGAAGTTTGCTATCGGTGACTTTGCCATACGGCGCATAAGCGGCCGGATGCTAAAAACACCTTCGCCCTACAATACATATATAGTAGGCGGACTGCCTCCCGGCCCGATACGCCTTGTAGAAACCGCCACAATCGACGGCGTGCTCGATGCCCCGCAACACCCGTATATATATATGTGTGCCAAGGAAGACTTCTCTGGATACCACAACTTTGCCACAGACTATAAATCGCATATAGCCAACGCCCGACTATATCAGGCCGAGTTAAACAAACGCAACATACGATGAAACAAGCCCTTATACTGCTCGCACTGCTTGCAGCCGCCACACTGCACGCCGCCGAGCCGGCAGCGGTGAATTACGACGAAGACCCATACGTGATACTGGTGGGCGAGGCCGAGGCAGCCATAGCCGACGGCAACTACCCTGAAGCCGCCCAACGCCTGCTCGACGCCATGTCGGTAGACCCCGAACGAGAATCAAATCCGCTGCTGCAAAGCAATCTCGCCATGGTATACAGCTATATGGACCGCGATTCGCTGGCACTGAAAAAACTCGACGAACTGATAGAGCGTGCCCCACGCATGACCACCGCCATACAGAACCGCGCCCATGTGCTGATGAAACTGGGCGACGACCGGCGCGCCTACGACGACTTCTGCACCGTACTCGACATAGACTCGCTTAACCTCGACGCCCGCTACTACCACGGCATGATGGCACTGTACGGCGGACGGCGCGACATTGCCGAAAGCGATTTCACGGTACTCGAGAGCCGTGCACCGCGGTCGCTCGACACAGCAACCGCACTTGCCGCCCTGTATTCGCTCACCGGGCAGGACCGCCTGGCAATACCGTACCTGCGGCGGCTCGTTGAAGAAACGCCCTCGCCCGAATATTATTCGGCTCTTGCCGGCTGCCTGATGGCGCTCGACGACTACAGCGAAGCCTCGGCAATAATATCGGCAGGACTCAAACGCTACAGCCACGACCCCGAGTTGTACTACTACCGCGCCAAGCTCAATAAGGCACTCTACAGGCTTGACGACGCACACGCCGATGCCTTGAAAGCGATTGAACTCGGCGCTTCGCCCACACGCGTCAACGCCATTTTCAAATGACCGTCCCACGCCTCGGCGGCAGCCATTAATCTGCATCTGCTAAAATTTGCGAATTTCAGGAATTATCACTAATTTTGCAGCCGAATTAAAGCCGAGCGAACTCGGTCTTTTACTTTGCAAAGAAATACAATGGAAATAATCCGTACCGTCGATGAACTGCGCCAACGTGTGGCCAAGTTCAAAGAGCAGGGAAAAACCGTGGGTCTTGTGCCCACAATGGGCGCCCTGCACGCCGGCCATATATCGCTGGTGGACAAAGCGCGCCACGACTGTCAGGCCGTGGTAGTAAGTGTATTTGTCAATCCTACCCAGTTCAATAACCAGAACGATCTGCTTACCTATCCGCGTACCGAGGAAGCCGACTGCACCCTGCTGGAAAAAGCGGGAGTCGATGTAGCATTTATACCCTCGGTCAGCGAGATGTATCCGCAACCTGATACCCGCACCTTCGACCTCGGTCCCGTGGCCGAAGTAATGGAAGGCCCCATGCGCCCCGGACACTTCAACGGCGTGGCACAGGTGGTGAGCAAACTGTTTGACATGGTTCGTCCGAACCGCGCATATTTCGGAGAAAAAGACTTTCAGCAGATTGCCGTAATACGCCGCATGGTGGAAATCGAGGGCTTCGACCTGGAAATCGTGGCCTGCCCCATCAAACGCCACGACGACGGTCTGGCCATGAGCTCGCGCAACGTACGCCTTACCCCCGAGCAGCGCCGGGTGGCACCCGAAATATACAAGGCCCTGCGCCTGGGCAAGGAATTCGCCGCCACCGGACACAGCGTGGCCGATACCAAAGCCATGGTGACCGACACAATCAACTCTGTGCCATACATGGAGGTGGAATATTTTGAAATTGTAAACGCCGAAACCATGCAGCCCGTGGCCGACTGGGCCGACGCCAACCACGCAGCCGGGTGCATCACTGTATATTGCGGCGATGTACGCCTGATTGACAACATAATCTTCTTTTGAAAGCCATGAACGTTGAAGTTCTAAAATCAAAAATCCACCGGGTTACCGTAACAGAATCCCGGCTCGACTATATAGGCAGCATAACAATCGACCAGGATTTGCTCGACGCCGCCAACATACTTGTAGGCGAAAGAGTCTATATTGTCAACAACAACAACGGCGCACGCCTCGACACCTACACCATCGCCGGCGAACGCGGCAGCGGTGTGATTTGCCTCAACGGTGCGGCCGCACGCCTGGTACAGCCCGGCGATATAGTGATTATCATGAGCTACGCCTCTATGCCCTTCGAGGAAGCACGAACCTTCAAACCAACAGTGATTTTCCCCGATACCGAAACTAATCACCTTATACAGCAATAACCATGTCAATGTTCGAAAACCTCAGCGACCGCCTTGAACGCAGTTTCAAGATTCTTAAAGGCCAGGGCAAGATTACCGAAATCAACGTGGCCGAAACTCTTAAGGACGTACGTAAGGCCCTTATGGAGGCCGACGTAAGCTATAAGGTGGCCAAGTCGTTCGTCGATACCGTAAAGCAGAAGGCCATGGGCCAGAACGTAATCAACGCCATCAAGCCCAAAGAGCTTATGGTGAAGATTGTACACGACGAACTCGTGGCGCTCATGGGCGGAAACAACATACCCCTGGAGCTTAAAGGCAACCCCGCAATCATACTTATGTCGGGTCTGCAGGGTTCGGGTAAGACCACCTTCACAGCCAAGCTGGCCAAACGCCTCAAAAGCAAAAACGCCATGCGTCCGCTGCTGGTGGCCTGCGACGTATATCGCCCCGCAGCTATCGACCAGCTGAAGGTGCTCGCTGAAAAAATCGGTGTTCCCGTATACTCCGAGGAAGGCTCGAAAGACCCCGTAAGCATAGCACGCCACGCCATCGACCATGCAAAAGCCAATAATAACAATCTCGTGATTATCGACACCGCCGGCCGTCTGGCTGTCGACGAACAGATGATGGACGAGATTGAAAACATAAAGAATGCCGTGAACCCCGGCGAAATCCTCTTTGTGGTCGACTCCATGACCGGTCAGGACGCCGTGAACACAGCCAAAGCCTTCAACGACCGCCTCGACTTCTCGGGCGTGGTACTCACCAAGCTCGACGGCGACACCCGCGGCGGTGCGGCCATATCAATCCGCTCCGTTGTCGAAAAGCCCATAAAATTCGTCGGTACAGGCGAAACCCTCGAAGGCATCGACGAGTTCCGCCCCTCTGGTATGGCCGACCGTATCCTGGGCATGGGCGACATTGTGAGCCTGGTAAACAAGGCACAGGAGCAATACGACGAGGAAGAAGCCCGCAAGCTGGCCGAAAAACTGCGTAAAAACCAGTTTACCTTCACAGACTTCTACCATCAGATACAGCAGGTAAAAAAGATGGGCAACCTCAAAGATCTGGCCTCGATGATTCCCGGCGTAGGCAAAGCCATTAAAGACATAGATATCCCCGACGACGCATTCAAGACTATCGAGGCGATAATAAATTCAATGACTCCCTACGAACGCGAACACCCCGAAATAATCAACGGCAGCCGCCGCCAGCGCATTGCCAAAGGCTCGGGTACAACCCTGCAGGAAATCAACCGCCTCATAAAGCAGTTCGAAGAAACACGCAAAATGATGAGCAGCGTGTCGAAAATGAAAAATCCAATGAAACTTATGCAGGCTGCACGCCGCATGAAACGATAAACAGCACATTAAACAAGCTATAAAATGACCCTCATCGACGGAAAACAGACCGCGGCAGACATAAAAAAAGAAATCGCCGCTGAAGTGGAAAAGATGGTTGCACAAGGCATGCGCCGCCCCCACCTCGCCGCCATTCTCGTGGGCCACGACGGCGGCAGCGAAACTTACGTGGCCAGTAAAGTAAAAGCATGCCATGAATGCGGATTCGAATCCTCGCTGCTGCGCTTCGAAGACAACATCACCGAGGCCGAACTGCTCAAGGCTGTCGACGACCTCAACAACAACCCCGAAGTCGACGGATTCATAGTGCAGCTGCCCCTGCCCCGCCACATCGACGAACAGCGGGTAATCGAGGCTGTCGACCCGGCCAAAGACGTCGACGGCTTTCACCCGATAAACGTAGGCAAACTGTCGATTGGCCTCCCCGGATTCCGCTCCGCCACTCCCGCCGGCATCATCGAGCTGCTGCGCCGCTACCACATACCCACCCGCGGCAAACACTGCGTGGTGATTGGCCGCAGCAACATAGTGGGCAAGCCGGTGGCACAGCTCATGCTCCATAAAGGCGATGTTGGCGACGCCACCGTCACTATCTGCCACAGCGCATCGGAAAACCTGCCCGAAATCGTACGTCAGGCCGACATAATCATCGCAGCCGTAGGCCGCCCCGGATTCGTAACCGCCGACATGGTGAAAGACGGCGCCACAGTAATCGACGTTGGCACCACCCGTGTGCCCGACGCAACCCGCAAGAGCGGCTTCCGGCTCAGCGGCGACGTAGACTTCGACAGCGTAGCCCCCAAATGCGCCTACATCACACCGGTGCCCGGCGGAGTAGGTCCAATGACCATCTGCTCGCTGATGCTCAACACACTGCAGGCAGCACACCAGCGCAACACATAAGCGCATCCGCCACACACGCACGCCATGTTAACAGCTCTGCTGACAATCATACTCAACATCGTAGCTCAGGGATGCCTGAGCAACGATGTTGAACTTTTATTTGCAGGCGACGCCATGCAACACCAGGCACAAATCGACGCCGCACGCCGCCCCGACGGCACTTACGACTACAGCGACTGCTTCTCCGACATAAGCCGCTATGTAAAAAGCGCCGACCTGGCAATAGTAAACCTCGAAACACCCGTAGGCGATTCAGGGCCTTACAGCGGCTACCCCTGCTTCTTCGCCCCGGCGTCGTTTGTCGACGCTCTGGCCGACGCCGGCTTCGACATATTCCTCACCGCCAACAACCACACCCTCGACCGACGGGCCAAAGGACTCAGGTCGACCATCAAAGAACTCAACGCCCGCTGCATTTACCATCTGGGCACATACAACCACGAGGACGAACGCGCCAAAGCACTACCGCTGATACTGACAGTCAAAGGTATACACATAGGATTCCTCAACTACACCTACGGCACCAACGGCATCACACCCGACGGCGGCGTGATAGTGGACTACATCGACCGCAGCCGCATAGCCCACGACATAGCACAGGCCCGCGAGGCAGGAGCCGAAGCCATAGTAGTGGCCGTACACTGGGGCGACGAATACAAACTGCTGCCCAACACCGCACAGAAACAGCTGGCCGACTTTCTGGTAGACCAGGGCGCAGACCTTATAATAGGCGGGCATCCGCATGTAATCCAGCCCATGGAAGTAGTACACAGCGACCGGCACGACAAAGACGCGCTGCTGGTGTACTCGCTTGGCAACTTCATCAGCAACATGAAAACACGCGATACCCGTGGCGGAGCCTTCGTCCGCGCCCGCCTGTGCAGACAGCCCGACGGCAGCGTACGCTTCACCACGGCCGACTGGCAGCTGCACTTCACCGTACCCGCCGGCAACGGGCGCAACTACCACGTAGTACCGGCCGACAGCGTGGATAATCCGGCCTGGCAACAGCATGCCTGGGAATTTGTCCGCGCCGCATCCGACATATTTCACCGCCACAACCGCAAAGTGCCTGAATTTAAACGCAAGTAAACATAATTAAGATTAATTAACTCAAAATCAATAAATCCGCAAAAAAATATCGAAAGGCAGTATTTTTGATAAAAATTTTGCTTGAAAATATTTTGCCAGTTCACACATTAATCTTAATTTTGCGCAAGAGTTTCAGATTAGACCTCGAATCCAATACCGCATACCTCGTAAAAACTGTCAAAAAAACAGATTTGAAGCGTATCTGCGGCCCATAATCGAGGTTCGCGTAAAGAACTCGGAGTACATAACTGGCTACAACAAACAAAATCAAATAAATTTTTAAAAAACAACTAACAACTTAATCAACCAAGTTATTACAAATTATGGAAGCTCAAAAGCCTACTCAAGCCAAGGCTGCAAAGCCCGCGGCTAAGAAAACGAACGCCCCCGGCATCAAGAATGCATTCTGGGTAATCATCTGCTGCTTCATCGTAGCTGTGTGCCTGTTCCTCTTCTGGTTCGGCCACGAATCTCACTTCGAAGACGGTCACCCCGTTGACCTCTGGGGCACAATCTACAAAGGTGGTGTAATCGTGCCTGTACTCCAGACTCTGTTCCTTACCGTAATCGTACTGTCGTTCGAGCGCTGGTTCGCTCTCAGCGGCGCCAAGGGCAAAGGCAACATCAGCAAGTTCGTTGGTGATGTTAAGAAGTGCCTCGCCAACAACGACATCGCAGGCGCCCAGCAGCTGTGCAAAAAGCAGCAGGGTTCGGTTGCCGCTGTTGTTAGCGCAGCCCTCGTTCGCTACGAAGAAATGGACAAGAACACCGTACTGAGCAAAGAGCAGAAAATCGCTACCCTCCAGAAGGAAGTTGAAGAAGCTACCGCTCTCGAAATGCCCGCCCTCCAGCAGAACCTCCCCATCGTGGCTACCATGACCACCCTCGGTACCCTCGTTGGTCTTCTCGGTACTGTAATCGGTATGATCAAGTCGTTCCAGGCTCTTTCGAAATCCGGTGCTCCTGACTCGACCGAACTGTCGACCGGTATTTCTGAGGCACTTATCAACACCGCCTTCGGTATCGCCACCGGTGCATTCGCTGTTATCTCTTACAACTTCTACACCAACAAGATCGATAACCTCACCTACGCTATCGACGAAATCGGCTTCTCTATCGTTCAGACATTTGCAGCCACTCACTAATCTCATATTTTCCTGAATCAATCACAATCAATTAATAAAGGTAAAATATGGGAAAAGTAAAAATTAAAAGAAAAAGCACTCTCATCGACATGACCGCGATGAGCGACGTGACTGTTCTTTTGCTTACTTTCTTCATGTTGACTTCAACCTTCCTTCAGAAGGAACCCCAGGTGGTTGTTACCCCCTCGTCGGTTTCTGAAGAAAAGGTGCCCATGAACAACTTCGTCACCCTCCTGGTGTCGTCGGCCGATAAATCGGGCAAGCTCGAAGATCCCACCGTTACCGAAGGCAAGGTATTCCTGTCGTTCGCCGGTGACGCCGACTCCACCTACTCTTCCAGCAAGGTTCGCGCTATGATCCTTGACGAAGCAGTGGCGATTTACAACCGTGTGCACCCCAACAAGCAAATTACTCTCGACGGAGCTCAGCGCGCCAAATTCGCCGGCCTCAACATGGTAGGCGTGAACTTTGAAGTGCTGCCGGAATTCCTGTCGATGCCGGACCTCCAGCGCGACAAATTCCAGGAAGAACTGGCTAACCCCAAGGTAGGCATTCCTATGGAACGCTACAACAACGACATCAAAAACGAAAAGGGTTTCAACCAGCTCCAAATTTGGTGCCAGGCCATCCGTAACGTTGCCGGTAACATCGACGACGTACGCAAAGCCGGCCTTACACCCGAAGAGCTGTCGAACCTCGTTACACTTGCCGACGCCATCCAGAAAGGCGAAGGTATCGGTGTGAAGGCCGACAAAGACACTCCTTTCGAAGTCGTTCACGATGTATTCGACAACCTCCAGACAATGGGCCTCAACAAGTTCAGCCTTATGACCGCCCTGAAGTCGGAAGACGAAGTTAAAACTCAACAATAAAGTAAAGAAATGGCACAAATAGAACAATCAGACAAGGGCGGCAAAAAGAAAAAAGGCGCCCAGAAGAAGATGTCTATCCATGTCGACTTTACTCCTATGGTTGACATGAACATGCTTCTGATTACCTTCTTCATGCTTTGTACCACCATGATTAAGAGCCAGACTCTGTCGATTGTACTTCCGTCGAACCAGAAGTCTGACACTAAATCCGAGGCCAAAGCATCTGAGGCTATCACTATGATACTCGACACCGAATACGACGATAACGGAGCGCCCAAATTCGATGCCGAAGCCAATAAAACCATCCATAACATCTACTGGTACAAAGGTGTGGCAGATACCGTAAACTTCGCCACCAACACCAAGGACCTCACCAAGAACTATCTCAACGTGCAGTCTTTCGTTGGTAACGAAAACGGCTCCCGCCAGGGTATCCGCGCCATCCTCTACGACCAGAACAAGGAAGTTATGGAACGCTACACCAAGCTGAAAGAGCAGTGGAAGAACAAGGAAATCTCCGACGAACAGTTCAAGGACGCAGCCAAGAAAAACGCTGCCGACTCCACTCTCGCTCGCCCCGTAGTTGTTATCAAGCCCGGCCCCAACACCACGTACGAAGGCCTCATAAATGCTATCGACGAGATGAACCTCAACCAGATTTCTCGTTACAGTATCCAGATGCCCAACCACGCGGACACCGTGCTTCTGCAGCACTACGAAGCGACTCACCCCGGTACTACTATTATCCGCCCTCTCGTTCGAGAGAAGAAAATTAACTCTTAATCCTGAACTAAAATGGCAAAAGACGTAGATCTTTCATCAAAAGAGTGGCGCGATATAGTATTTGAGAACAAGAACAAGGACTTCGGCGCCTATATTCTCCGCGCCGGTTCGGTTCAGCGCCACACCAAAGCGCTCATCATCACCGTGGTGATTTTGGCCGCCCTACTCGTAGTCGGTATTCTTGCCACAGCAGGTATCCTCTTCAACAAAGCTGAAGAAGATATCAACGCCGGCATCGGTCAGGAAGAAATGACCTTCTCAACCCAGAATAATGCCGAAGACGAACTTGAAGAAGAAGAAGAGCAGATTCAGGAAATCATCGAAGAAGAACCTGAAGAAGCTGTAATCGAAGAAGAAGAAGTTGCCCAGCAGGCATTCACCGAAGTTGAAGTGAAAAACGACGACGAGGTCAAGAACGAAGTCAAGGACCAGAGCGAGATGAAGGAAGACAAATCCGCCATCGGTACTCAGAACATCGAAGGTAACGCCGACATCCGTGCCGCCGCTACCGTTGAAGTCCGCGAAAAAGTCGTTGTTGAAGAAAAGCCCAAAGAGGATGATCACAAAGTGTACTCGCTGGCTAACGTAGAACAGAAGCCTACCTTCCCCGGTGGCGACGCTGCCATGTTCAAGTGGCTGGGCGAACACATCAACTATCCTGCCGCTGCTGCCGAAGAAGGCGCATCGGGCAAGGTACAGGTGCAGTTCGTAGTGTCGAAGACCGGTAAGGTGACAAACGTTACTGTAGTACGCGGCAAGCATCCCGCTCTCGACAAGGAAGCAATCCGCGTGGTTTCGGCCATGCCCAACTGGACTCCCGGTCGTCAGAACGGTCAGCCTGTAAACGTAACCTACATTCTCCCGGTTAACTTCACCCTGAAATAAAATTCGCTTTTGAATTCCATATCCTGTACTTAAAGCGGGCTGCCCGGTGGGCAGCCCGCTTTTTTTGTAGCCATCCGCCGGACAGCGGCGAAGTGGAGGCACCGCTGATTCCACTTTGCCGTATGGCCGCAAATGCTCAATGCAGCTTGCAAAAATCCCCGCCGTGCTTGCACAGCGGGGATTATTAGCTCATGTCAGTATTTAAAGTTCGAACGCCGCCGAGGAGGCATCGGAGGGCATACGCCAGTCGCCGCGGGGCGACAGGCAGACACTGCCCACCTTGGGGCCGTCGGGCAGACAGCTGCGTTTGAACTGCTGCCGGAAGAAACGGCGCACGAACACCGCCAGCCATTTATCAATGACCTCTTCGCTATAACGGCCCTCGAAGGCGGCAACAGCCATCATACGTATGCGCTCGGTGGTAAAGCCATATCGAAGTATGTAATAGAGAAAGAAATCGTGCAGCTCGTATGGGCCCACCAGATCCTCGGTCTTTTGGGCAATCTTGCCTTCAGAATCAGCCGGCAACAGTTCCGGACTTACCGGTGTGTCGATAATATCGAGCAGAGTGCGCCGGCACAGCTCGTCGTCGGTAGTCATAGCGAAATAGCGCGTAAGATGGCGAACCAGAGTCTTGGGCACCGAAGCGTTAACTCCGTACATGCTCATGTGGTCGCCGTTGTAGGTGGCCCATCCGAGCGCAAGCTCGCTGAGGTCGCCTGTGCCAAGTACCATACCCCCTACCCTGTTGGCAAGGTCCATAAGAATCTGAGTACGCTCACGCGCCTGCGAATTTTCGTAGGTCACATCATGCACCTGCGGGTCGTGACCGATATCGCTGAAGTGCTGCATCACAGCCTTGGCAATAGGAATCTTGCGGATTGTCACACCGAGGGCACGCATCAGCTGCAGGGCATTGTTGTAAGTACGGTCGGTGGTGCCGAAACCGGGCATAGTCACGCCATAAATTCCGCTTCGGTCAAGACCGAGCGAATCGAACGCCCTCACGGCCACAAGCAGGGCCAGAGTACTGTCGAGGCCTCCCGAAATTCCCACCACCAGCGAACGGGTGCCGGTACAGTCGAGGCGCTTGCTCAGACCGGCAGCCTGAATGTGAATAATCTCCTCGCAGCGTTCGGCCAGATGCTCGGAATCCGACGGCACAAAGGGCATGGGATTGATGGCTCGCATAAGCTTCCAGCCATGCAGAGCGGCCTCGTTGACGAAGCCACTGCCGACCGTACGGTAGGCCTCGCCTTCCTGACGGCGGCGACATTCGGCAAATGTACCCAAATGCATGCGGTCGCGGCTTATGGCAGCTATGTCGATGTCGGCCGCCACATACTGTGCGCTGCGAGTCCAGCGTCGGTTACGGGCAAGGATGGTGCCGTTTTCGGCTATAATGGCCTTGCCGTCGAAAACCAGGTCGGTGCTCGACTCGCCGTAGCCTGCCGAGGCGTACACATAGCCACAGAGTGCCCGGGCAGACTGTCCCTTGACGAGGTCGGTCAGGTAGCTGTACTTGCCAATAAGGTCGTCGGATGCCGAAAGATTCACCACCACCTCAGCTCCGGCCAGGGCAGCGTGCGTACCGGGAGTCACCGGTGCCCACAGGTCTTCGCATATTTCGGCTCCTACCTTCACCCCGCTACACTCGAAAAGCAAATTGCTGCCGAAGGGCACATGCTCAAAGCCGGCATACTCCACCGGCGGCATATTGCCGGCAGGAGCGGAATTAAACCAGCGGCGCTCATAGAACTCATTGTAATTTGGCAGATAAGTCTTGGGAATGCTGCACAGCGGACCGTTGCGCAGCACTACCGCGCAATTGTACAGCTGACCGTCGACCGTCACAGGCGCTCCGATCACCAGCGTCAGATTGCGTGCCTCGGGGCACATAGCCAGGTCGGCTACGGCAGCATCGGCAGCCTGCAGCAAGTTGCTGTTATGAAAAAGGTCGGCACAGGTGTATCCGGTTATGCACAGTTCGGGCATCACCACCAGGTCGACACCCGGCACCTCGCTGCGAATGGCCGTCAGCAGCGATTTAATAGCCTTAAGATTCGCCGCAGGATCGGCAGGAGTCACGGCTGGCACAGCGGCCACCGCTCTGAAATATCCATTATTCATCGCTTTATCAATTTTGACACCGCAAAGTTACGCACTTCTATGCTAATAAAGGCAAAAATTGATAAAAAATGCGTCGCGATTCAATAATTTAGCTTAACTTTGCCGTCGAATTCATATTATGAATCTTCTGAACGATGGATTGTGAGTTTACTGCGACCGCAAACTCTCTGATGAACTAATGCCACAATCTCTGAGTTTCGTTTCCAAAATTAGCAAACTTACATTAAAATTTGAACAGCAATAAATACTTCAATGAAAAAATATATTATTATACTTCTGATGTCAGTGGCCGCGGTGGCCGCGCACGCACAATTCCGTTACGGTCCGGCGGCCGGTGTGACTGTTTCCGACCTTAAATTTAAACAGGACCTGGTAAGCGTGGACCAGACCGTTGGCGGTACTGCCGGAATTCAATGCGAAATGATGTTTCCCGGCATTGGCTTCGGCATCGATTTCGGCCTTATGTATAACCTCATGGGGGCCAAGGTAAATCTGGGCGAGAAGAAAATTTGGTCTGTCGACGGCTACGGCAACGAACGCCTGGCCCTGCACTATATACAGATACCGTTGCATCTGCGCTTCAAATGGACACGCATGGAAGGTCTTGAAGACTATATTGCGCCCTTTGTGTATGGCGGCCCCGACTTTACCATCCTTGCGGCACACGGCAAATGCGACGCCATGAAGTATGCCGGAGGCGAACTGGGTCTTACCGCAGGCCTCGGCTTCGAATTATATAAGAAATGGCAGATTTCGGCCAGCCATACCTGGGGTATGACATACGCCATGAAGGCTCAGCTGCTCGACAACTGGAGCGCCCGCAACCGCGAGTGGACTGTCCGCCTGGCCTATTTCTTCTGATAAACACTGCTCTGAAAATATTTTCGGCCATAGCCTGAGCGCGATTCTCTATGCAGAACAGCAGGCTATGGCCGATGTTATGTTTCGGTGCATCACCGCGCCGCTATTTCGACCCCGTTCACCAATATTTGTCAACACCTGGGAGGTCAAGCGTCGTGCATATATGTTCGCGCAGTGAGAGAGCAATGCGGTTGCATTGAGTTCGAAACAAGCGGAGGCGGATACATGACGATTGGCCGAGGCAATGGTATCTTATGCCACGGACAACCGAGAATAATAAATTCGCGATGGGTAACGGGGTCTTATACCGGCAGTGTGCCCGGAGCGGTGAGTATGCGGTACATCAGTTCGTGGAAGAGTTCGTATTCGTTACGCCGCGAGCCGTTGCCTTTCACCCGGCAGTCAAAGTCGCGCAGGGCATGGATTATCTCTATAACCTTGAATGCATTATAATTCTGCAGGCCTGCCATATAGCGTTTGGCCTGTATGGGGGCTTTCAGTTTCATCACGCCCATGATTGACCGCTCGCTCTTGTCGGGGGTATAGTGCAGTATCATAAGGTCGGAAAAGAAGCCGAACAGCGAGGCCACCACCGGAATGGTAGGATTGCCCTTGGGATTGCCTCTGAAGGCATTGACTATAGTGAACACCTTCAGACTATCCTTGAATGCCAGGGCTTCGATAAGCTCAAATGTGTTGTACTCCTTGCTTATGCCTATGTGCTGCTCCACTGCCTCAGGTGTGACCTTTGCCCTCGGGGGCAGTATGCCGGCGAGTTTGTCGATTTCGTTGTAAAGCCGGCTCAGGTCGGTGCCTATATGCTGGGCAAGCATGTCGATGGCCTTGGGGTCGGCCGAGAGTTTTTTTGCCGACAGGCATCGCTGGATTTCCTGTTTAATCTGGCTGTCATACAGCTTTTTGGTTTCAAATACCTCCACATGAGGTTTCTTGCACGCCGCCAGCAAATCTTTGCCTTTGGCCTTCTCACCTCGGCAACAGATTACAAATATGGTCTGCGGATTCGGCGCGTCCACATAGTGATGATATCGGTTGAGTTCGTCGGCTTTCAGCGCCTGTGCTTCCTTGAGAATAACCAACTGACGTTCCACACCGAAAGGCGCCTGCCTGCATACACTCATCACAGTATCGGGCTCGACGCGCGGGGCATAGAACACATGCATGTTGAAATCTCGCTCGTCTTCCGGGATAATCTTTTCGAAATCCTCGACCAGCCGGTCGATATAGTATCCCTCCTCGCCGTGCAGGAGATAAACCGCTTTGTACTGGCGGGCGGAAAGCATGGTTCGCAGTGCGTCGAAAGTCAGAGCCATATATTTATGGAACGAAATATGATTATATGGAAATATTTATGTAAATTTACAAAAAAAATCGCGAACAAACCATGCCCGAAGGATTAAATTTACCTAAGTTCGATGTAAAAGTACGCAATGGCGAAAACGGCCCGCAGATATTCGACCCCCTGCGGGGCCGGTGGGTTGCGCTTACTCCCGAGGAATGGGTTCGCCAGCACTTTGTAAACTATCTGATTGCGGTAAAGAACTACCCCCAGGCTCTTATGGCCAACGAGATTCAGCTGAAATTCAACGGTATGAGCCGCCGCTGCGATACCGTGGTGTACGACCAAAGTTTCCACCCTCTTGTGGTTGTGGAATACAAACGCGCTACCGTGCCGGTGACCCAACGGGTATTCGACCAGATAGCGCGCTATAACATTACTATGGGGGCCCGCTGGCTGATAGTGAGCAATGGAGTGCATCACTACTGCTGCCGCATAGAGGCCGGCTCATACAGCTTTGTACGCGATATTCCGGCCTGGTCCGAACTCTGACCCCGGAGTGAAGGCAGGGATGCCTCCGCTTCATCAGTCGAAAGCTCCGTCGACACTCTCCTCTGCCTGCTCCTCGAATGGCTCGTAAAGCTCGCCGCCGCACAGATTCACATCGGACGGGAACTTAAATCTCGACTGCTGGCTGTAAGGCAGGTTGCGGTCGGCATATACCTTGGTCATATATTTGCCATAGATTGGCAGAGCCATAGATGCGCCCTGGCCCTGCGCCATGCTGTTGAAGTGGATATAGCGTTCGTCGCCGCCTACCCACACGCCCGACACCAAATCGGGGGTAAAGCCCATAAACCAGCCATCGGCATTGAAGTTGGTAGTACCGGTCTTGCCGCCGGTTTCGGCTTTAATATTGAAAGGCGCGCGACGCAGTCGGTTGCCGGTACCGCTGTCGACTACATTGAGCAGAATCGACAGTATCTTATAATAGGCCGCACGACTGATAACCTCGCTGTGGCGCGGAGTAAATGTGCTTATTATGTTGCCGTTGTTATCGGCTATGGCTGTCACGAACAAGGGGTCGGAACGCATGCCGCCGTTGGCAAAGGCCGTATATGCCGTGACCATTTCCTTCACTGACACCTCACAGGGGCCGAGAGCGAGCGATTTCACTGCCGGCAACTGGTTGGTGATACCGAAGGCGTGCATGCGGTCAACCAGAGGCTGGGCGCCGAATTCATCAATCAGGCGGGCCGAAATCCAGTTGTTCGAGTTGGTGAGGGCCCACCGCAGGTCGACCATCTCGCCAACACGCGATGTTCCGGAGTTGCGCGGGGCCCATGGGCGTCCGTTCTCGTCGTAAAGCACCGGCTGGGCATTGAGATACATCGAACACGGAGTCTTGCCCTGCTCCATGGCATAGGTGTAGAGAAATGGCTTGATTGTCGAACCAATCTGACGGCGACCGGTCGACACCATGTCGTACTGGAAGAAGCGGAAGTCGGGACCGCCCACATATGCCTTCACATAGCCGTTGGTGGGGTCCATGCTCATAAAGCCGGTGCGCAGGAACGATTTTGTGTATAAAATCGAGTCGCGCGGAGTCATCACAGTATCCACAGCGCCGCGGTAGCTGAACACAGTCATCTCGCAAGCACGGTCGAATTCCTTTTCAATCTCGCTCTCACTCTTGCCTGCGAGCTTGCCTATGCGCCACCGTTCGCTCTGGTGCATTGCATTCTTAATCAAGTTCTGGCGAGCCTTGGCCGAGAGTTCAGCCGGATTGCTGGTATAAGGAGCGGTGCTGCTGTTGCGTTTCTCGCGGAAGAACTGATTCTGCAGCGAACGCATGTGTTCGTCGACAGCTTCCTCGGCATACTTCTGCATACGCGAGTCGATGGTGGTATAAATGCGCAGACCGTCCTGATAGAGGTTGTAATAGCTACCGTCGGCCTTAGGATTTTTCTGTATCCATCCGTAAAGGGGGTTAATTTCCCACTCTATCGAGTCGTCGACGAAACCCTGGCGGTCCCACGACGCATAATCCTGGCGATGAGGTTTTTTAGCGGTAAGGTAACGGCGCAATTCCTCTCTGAAGTATGGCGCAAGACCCTCTTTATGGTCCACTCGGTGAAAGTCGAGTTCTACAGGCAAGGCACACAGCGAATCGCGTTCGGCCTCGCTAATCATGTCGGCCTTATACATCTGGTCGAACACCACATTGCGGCGGTCGCGGGTGCGCTCGGGATAGCGTACCGGGTTGAAGTAAGACGGATTCTTGACCATGCCTACCAGCAGAGCCGCTTCCTGCAGGTTGAGTTCGCCGGCATACTTGTTGAAGTACACCTTCGCGGCCGACTTAATGCCCACGGCGTTATACAGGAAGTCGAACTGGTTGAGATACATCTTTATAATCTCTTCCTTGCTGTAGAAGCGCTCGAGCTTTATAGCTATCATCCACTCGATAGGCTTCTGTATGGCACGTTCCAGCAGCCCCTTGCTCGAGGGGCTGTAAAGCTGCTTAGCCAACTGCTGGGTTATAGTCGAGCCGCCTCCGGCGTTCTTCTGCCCCATCAGCACGGTTTTGAACAGAGCGCGGTTGAGTGCGCGGAAGTCAATGCCCGAATGGTCTTCGAAGCGTGAGTCTTCGGTGGCGATAAGAGCGTTTACCACATAGGGCGAGATTTCGTCGAAGTCGGCATACACGCGGTTACCTGTGTTGGCAAAATAGCGTCCAATCTCCTCTCCGTCGGCGCTATACACAATTGACGCGAATTTGTCGCGCGGATTTTTAAGCTCCTCCACCGGAGGCATATAGCCAATCACGCCATTATATACAAGAATAAAAATAGCAAAGAACATAAATGCCCCTATGGCCAGCCCTCCCCATATCCACGCTATAATACGTCGGTTACGAGCCTGAACCTTAGGTGATTTAGCATTAGTGTCGGCCCCAACCGGCCGCTGTTTATTGTCGTTGTGGCTGATTTTATCCATAGTCTTACTGTTTCAATCAGCAAAGTTACTACAAAATATCGGAGTTGGCAAGTGAAAATTCCCAAACGGAGTGTGGCGGACACGAAAAAAGCCCCGTCGATAAGGCGGGGCTAAATATTGATATTGTATAGGGTTCTTATTTCAAGGCGTCTTTAACAGCGTCGTTGGGCACCATTTCTTCTTTGAATACGTAGGCGCCGGTTTTGGGAGATTTCACCATCTTGATGACCTTGCTGTAGGTACGGCCTTCACCTTTCTGAAGCGATGCTACGGTTTTCTTTGCCATATGCCGGGATTATTTAATTTCTTTGTGAACAGTTACACGCTTAAGGATGGGATTGTATTTCTTAAGCTCAAGTCTCTCGGTTGTATTTTTGCGGTTTTTGGTGGTGATGTAGCGCGAAGTGCCGGGCATACCACTGGCTTTATGTTCGGTGCATTCGAGGATGACCTGCACGCGATTACCTTTTGCTTTCTTTGCCATCTTCTTAGAATCCTATGAATTTAATGTCGTTGTCAGTTAAGAAACCCTTTTCGGCAGCCTGACGCATTGCTGCATCCAGACCAAGTTTGTTGATAGTGCGGAGGCCGGCAGCGGAGATAGTGAGGCTGATCCATACACCCTGCTCTACCCAATAGAACTTCTTGTTGAAGAGGTTGACGTTGAATTTGCGCTTGGTACGACGCTTGGAGTGCGACACATTGTTGCCCACCATAGCTTTCTTACCGGTAATTTGACAAATCTTTGACATGGCTGTTACTGGTTTATCTTTTCTTTTTCTTTTTATTGAGCGCCTATGGCCGCCATCTCAGTTCTCATATCGCCGCTAAGTGCATCTTCTTAACCGCTTTAAAGGAGGTGCCATAAAACAGAGTGCAAAGTAACGAATTTTTCTTCACTTACACAAATTTTTCAACCCTTATTTTTATTCCTCGGCTTATTTTTGTATCTTTGCATGTCTTTGCATGCCTTTAATTATAGTATCAGATGCTTAAAAATCTTTTTTTAACAGTTTTTGCGCTGGCTTTGCCGGCTTTTGCATGCTCCGCTCAGGAGAATCATGACAGACCGTGGCGTTATATCGACGCCCGTGAACTCCGACTCATAAACCGCGGCTTCCCCGGCCAATGCGTCAACCCTTATGCACGTGTGCCGGAATATCTCGCCGACAGTGTTCGCCCTTCTCTTTACGAACGCTCGCAGTGCTCGGCCGGCGTGGCTGCACGCTTTGCCACCGACTCCAAACGCATTAGCGTGAGCTACGACCTCCTTTTCAACGCCAATATGATACACATGGCCGGTACCGGCATCAAGGGCATGGACCTGTATATATGCGACGGCGACACTGTATGGCGACACCTGAACTGCATACGGCCATACTCTGTCAAGGATTCGCTCGGCAACCCGACACCACATGTAGAGCAGACCCTGGTTCAGAACCTCGACGGCAAGATGCATGAGTATATGCTTTACTTTCCGCTATACGACGGTGTCACTGCCGCGGCCATAAAAGTTGACTCGGCGGCAAACGTCACTACAGGCTGCAACGACATGATTAGCCCGCACGGACGCATCGTAGCCTATGGCACAAGCATATTGCAGGGTGGCTGCGCCTCTCGGCCTGGCATGGCGTCGACCAATATCATCAGCCGCGAACTCAACCGCGAGGTAATTAATATAGGTATATCGGGCGAAGGCAAAATGGACTTCTGCATGGCCCGCGCACTGGCCGCGATACCCGATGTGGACCTGTTTCTGATTGACCCGGTGCCGAACTGCACCCTCGATATGTGCGACTCGCTCACCTACGACTTTGTGAACATCATACGCCGCGCCAGGCCCGAGGCGGCGGTGGTGATGGTAGAAGGGCCGATATACCCCTATGCGCCCTACGACAGCTTCTGGGGCAAATACCTGCCTGAGAAAAACGAGGCCTTCCGCCGCGGATATGAGCGACTGAAGGCCGAGCGCCCCGAAGGGCTGTATTATGTCACAAGCGAAGGGCTGGATGGCGCCGAAGACGACGGCACGGTAGACGGCATACACCTCACTGACCTTGGCTTCCGCCACTATGCCGACAAGCTGCTGCCCGTGCTCAGAGAAGCCCTTTCAGCACTACCGGCTGATTAGTGGTGATAAGGTCCACGCCGCTGTCGATACACCATTGCATGTCCTCGGGCCGGTCGACAGTCCACACGTTCACTTTCATACCCAGCTCGTGGGCCTCCTTTATCCACTCGGGATGTCGGCGCAGCACGCCGATATGGTAGTCAATGGCATTGCCGCCCACCACTTTCACCTGCATAGGTGTCAGGTCGCCGCTAAGATACTGCACCAGACTGCCTTCCGGAGCATATTTGGCAAAGTTCACCAAAGCCTCCTTCGAGAATGTGATATAGTCGGTACGGTCGGCAAGGCCCATATCCTTCACCATCTGTATGCCCTCTTTTACTGCGAGCGCCTCGGCTTCCTTGTCGGGGTGCTCTTTCAGTTCAAACACCAGCCGAAGGTCGGGCAGACTCTGCGCTGCCGTAAGCAACTGTTTGAGCGTAGGCATCGGCTCACCATTGTCGAGTACAACACCGGCCAGGACCTTCGAGCTTGCTTCGCAGGCGGTTACGCCCTTAAATTTACTGTCGTGATTCACAAACAGCACGCCGTCGGTACTGCGCCATACATCGAATTCCGAGGCGTAAGCCCCTACCGAGTCGGCCTTTACCAATGATCGCAGCGAGTTCTGCGCCGAACCCGGAGCATCCCAGTAGCCACGATGCGCCACTATCAGAGGTTTCCCGGCCCATGCCGAAAGGGCGGCGACGCCCACCAGAACGCCGGCCGCCAGTATCTTTATACCTTTCATAATATGCAAAGGTACAATTTTTTTATTACATAACGGTCAGGCAGGCGACGTAGGCGTGGTGGGAGTCGAACGTATCTCGCCTGTAGCAATGGTGTAGGTCAGATTTTGGTCGAGCAACACCAACTCGTAAGTGCGGGCGTTGCGCTCGGCGCTGAACACCCGGTCGGTTGCCTCCGTTTCCTCGAGATAGCGATAGAGATTCTGCGGCATGCAGTCGAACAGAAACTGCTGTGGCAACGGCTCGCCATAACCGTCGACGCTAATCCAGCCGTAGTCATGCGTAAACGTCAGTCCGGGTCCATAGGCAATATCCACCGATATAGTACCGTCTTTGGCCTGATTGTATGAGCGTGCGTAAGTACCGGGCCAATATGCCTCGATAAAATTGACGATAGGCTGCGGTATCTGATTCCACACCTCCTCATGGTCGTGGCAGGCGGACAAACACACGCAGAACAGCAGCGACAGAATATAATTGAAACGTGTTTTCATAACATAAGCATTTACCTTTAAACGCCTACGCGCCCCGTTTGGTTGCGGAGTTTTTGTCCGCAGTTACGGACGCATTACCACTACTTGTGGCCAATTATTTCTGATATCTGTTCTTTCTTCCTCATTATTTACATGATATATTCTGGATTCTGACACAGAAAATTCATTATCCATATATTTAATCTGCATTGTGACTGTAACCATTGCAATGATTTTATATTTCGACGGTAATTCCCATTTTACATAAAAGGCAGTGGAACCAGGCATAGATGACGTGTCATAGTCCTTTGAAGACAACCCTACAACATCTGAAACCTGAGTTTTACCAATAGGCAAATTTGATAATATTTTATACGGGTCCGAGTAAAATAAATCGCGTAAGACCGGCACACTACTTCCACCATAAATTGCAGAAATAGGCTCTTTTATTGAATCGACGGGCGTCTTGCTAATATATCCAGATGGGTCTTTGGATACATATCCAATATATTTTACAGAAACACTATGACTCTGCACATAGCTCTTTAAGTACGGATTTATTTCAACATCAAGTTCAGTTTTTGACAAAGTGGGATAAGGTGCTGTTCCACATATGCATATACTGCTTCCTTCATCCTGAAAAGTAGTCACATCCACTTTTTGAGTAGTATTCCAATACGCCTTAGGTCGCGTCTTTAGCGTCCACACTCCAAGATTTTCAAGTTCATCTTTCACTGTACCAACAATAGGCACACCATCTCCAATTCCAATCGACTGCGGAACTACGAACGGTGGTTTTCTTACTACAATAGGCCGATTTTGTGCGGCAAGTATTTCCTTGAGATTAAAACTTATTACAGGCACATCGCTTGTAGTCTGCCACGACGACAAACCGCTGAGTTTCATTTCTCCTTCGGAACTAAGACGCACATCCGAAGTTGTGCTGTATGTTGTCTGAGTGACGGTCGTGCGGCCAAACAACAGATTAAATCCGGATTTAATTATTCCTCCAATATTTCCCGAGGCTATATTTGCAACAAGATTCAGTACTGACTTACCAATTGTTATACCGCTATTAGTACTATTGCCAACCGCTGACAATTTATCTATCACCTTTGTTGCTTTATTGCCGGCAAATGAAGCCAGACCATTGTATTTACTTTCTGATGTAGTGACCGGCGTTGTAGTCGAGGTTATGGTTCCGGTAGTACTGAGATTCAGCGAACCTAAAAAACTCGACTTTATTACATTCGTAGTATATGCAGCAATCTTGAAATCGCAGTCTGTGAGGTCATCGGCATATCGAGAAACCTGAAAATCAAATCCATTCCAGCCTGGAGTAAGGCCATTTGGTATTCCGTTATTTGCAGTAGCAATCGCACTTTCATTTGTCGCGCCAAGTATGAAATCCCGGTTAACGCACGGTTCATCGTCGGCTTTGGCAAAGTAATCCGGAATATCCATGAATTTATATGGAGTCAATCCGTTCAATGGCCTTGCATATATTATCCACTGTGCATTAGTCGACGGTTGAAAACCCTCGTAATAGTAAAATACTTTCAATACTCCTGTAAACAGGTTATAGAATAGCATATAATTCTGCCGTGCTTCGCCTCCTACCTTATCAAAAGTATGAAAAAGCATAGTCCAGCCGTCTTTCTTGCTTATCGAACGACAAAAATCGGTCGACAGCTGAGTTGATACTCCGTTATTCGACCAAGGGAGTTGTACGGTCGTGCCACTGTTGAGTACCACCGCAGACTGGTTTTCCCAGTCCAAAATCAACTCAGGATTCGATTCCGACACTCCACCGTCGGGTATCACTGCTGCCCGCGACTGCACATCTGACGTTTCAATCGGAGGCACCTCCAAGATTGGAGCATCTGAGCATGCCCATAGCAACGCGGCACATGCCAAGACAAAAATCAATCGTTTCATAACATTAAGATTTAGAGTTAAAAATTGGTTTACTGTTTCAGTTGCAAGTTAAGAATTTTCTTTGGATTCTGCAAGAATTATTCATTATTTACAATTCTTTAACTTTCTCAAAACTGCACCGTAAATCTCCATATAAAATAAGTTACCTTATTCAATAAAATCAATTAAGTGGTTTCGTATAGTACAACCCTCTAATGCTATCGCAAAAAAGGGCTGCAGGTTCAACTGGCAAGTGCAAAATTAGCGATTTGTTTGAAGAACTCGGT
>ERZ777305.1541-NODE-1541-length-26121-cov-2.985767_pt1 | contig 26121 bp, 26 predicted proteins | sample MGYA00374965_ERZ777305 | MGnify/ENA primary metagenome ERZ777305 (study PRJEB29328, sample SAMD00013331) | mouse gut metagenome | study: EMG produced TPA metagenomics assembly of the Metagenome analysis of fecal microbiota from mouse which was promoted... | reverse complement strand
CCGAAGCTGGCCCTGCCGCTGCCCCTCCCCGGCGATCTGGCGCAGAAGCTTAAAGTAAGTCCGGTTCCGGTCTAGCAGATGCTTCTCCCCTCTGGCTAAAAGTTGGGTGGACAGAAGCCGGGTCAACAGGTCCAGAGAGACCCGGTCCTCGATCATGGCAAACAACTCGTGGTTAAGATAGATCAGTTTATCCAGCGCGTCTGCAGAGGGATCCAGCGTCTCCCACAGCTGCTCATATTTCTCATCAAATACATTGGCCAGCGTCCCCAAGAGGGCGTCCTTCCCTTCAAAATAGTGATAGAAGGAGCCCTTGGAGGTGTTCGCCTCAAAGATAATATCCTCCACCGTGGTATCCTCATAGCCCTGCTCATAAAACAGCCTCCAGGCTGCGGAGATGATACGCCCCTTGGTATTCCTGGTATTTTTTCTCGGCATGGGACCTCCCTCCTTTCCGTCAATATGCTCTTTCTTATCATAGCGGCTTTTTCCCCGCAAATCAAGCCCCTCGCACCCCATCCTCCCCCGACGCATAAGATGATCCAGCAATCAAAATGGAGGGAACGCTTATGCGGGAACGTTTGAATTTTTGGGTCGTGGGCGGCGACCCACGGCAGGCCACCCTGGCCAGAACCTTGGCGGAGGATGGACACACCGTACATACCTACGCCCTGGAGCGGGGAGTAGCGGCCTCCCTTGCCGCCGAAAGCCTCTCGGGGATCTCGGTGGCCGACTGTGTGATCCTCCCCCTCCCCGCCTCCGACGGCACTCAACTCAACTCCCCCCTCTCCGAGCGGCGCCTCCCCCTCGCAGACGTGCTGGACGCCCTGCGTCCGGGCCAGCTTCTTTGCGCCGGACGGGTCTCTGCGGCTCTCACAGAGGAAGCGGAAACCCGAAAACTCCGCCTGGTAGACTACTTTGCCCGGGAGGAGTTGGCGGTAGCCAACGCCGTCCCTGGAGCATTAGCGGTATGGCTATACGAAAAAAGCGAGACAGGAGAGGGGGATTCCCACTCCTGTCTCGGTAGGTATATGATAGCATAGCTCACATTATTTTGCAAGAAAGTGGCCCATAATCTCTATTCTCCAGTTTTTATAGGTACTTGAATAGATTTATAAAATGTGATATAATTTTGACAAAAAACGACTGTTTTTGCCCTACAAATGATATTCTACTTAGACTGGAGGAGAAGAAAAACTTATGGCCGAATTGAATGCTACGATGTTCTATAAAGTAAAGTTTTCCATTTCCGCCGCAAAACCCGATTCCGATCTTTTATGGAAAATCATCATGCATATAAAAGATTGGCAGATTAAGAAATGCGCTAAACGCCACCTATCTCTCTCTGGAGATTTAAAAGATTGGTCTCACTTAAAACGGGGAGGGCAAATTTTTTCTGTAGATAACAGTATTTTCCTTAAATCTGACTACTTTAATTCCGAAGAAACGGGCTCTCAATTTTGGGCATGTCAAATCATCGAAAACTTGCAACCAAAAGCGGGATATGCCAATCGGGAATGGATTACCGAGATTGGATATGAACAAGAAGAGAAAAATTTGGCTATCCTCTCTTGTGTTGTTTCTTATAGTGACCGTGCTGGGTTTATTGGTCCTTATATGGATTCCCCTATCCCCAGTATTCCAAATCTTATTCGAAACATTATTGCAGATAAGGAACTCCATGTTTTCTGTGGTCCAGATACTCTGACTGATACCGCCCAGGAACTCAAGGCCGGAGATTGGCCAGAGTTCTATACAAAAATTACTAACCCCAATCGGCAGCTCCCTTATATCTTTATCAGTCCTAAAACGGTGAGTAGGACACCTGAAAAAACTATCCATCTAATTCAAGCCGCTCCATTGGCCGATAAACTTTTTGGAAATGCTCTGGTTTTTTATACTTTTGATTCAGAGTTTTCTCAAGAAATGCAATATATGAATGATGATTATGCTTGTTATGGCGGGGCTATCCGAGTCTATCACCACAACTCCGTACAAACATCGTTATTTAAGTGCCGCAGACATTGAAAGTTATGGTGAGGAACAGATTTCCTCCTTTTTAGTTCGTGCTTTCGCACAAAACGTTCATTTTTATGACTCATTTTTCTGTATGGAAGAATGCCAAAAAAAGAAGGCCGAGTACTATCGAGCAAAACGCTTGGCTGATCTTCACGCAAACCATCAAAAGCAATTAGAGCAGGCAGAGGATGAGAAAGCTGCTACATTCGATCTTGCAACCCAAGAAGAAGAGCGTTTAAAGGCCGAGTCAATTGCCGAACAGCTTCGACAAGATTTAAAAATTGAACGAGATACAAATTTTAACCTAAGAGCCCAGTTAGAGCAGCTACAAGCTGCCGCAGAGGAAAATAGCAATTTGCGACTTGCTGTCGATGCTCGTTTTGAAGTAACTACTTTACCTGAAACTATAGATGATGTAATTTTGTACTTTAGCCAAATGTTTGCCGACAAACTCGCATTTTCCGAAGATGCTCAGAAATCTATTAAAGGCTGTACTTTACCTCCCGCAGAATTATGGAAAATTTTTTTTGCTCTTTCTAACACTATGCGAGACCTTTACCGATCCGGTTCAGGAGATATCTTTTCTACATTTAAACAGAAAACGGGTATTGATGCAAAGCGAGGCGAAGGTGCTGCAACTCGCAACGACAAAAAACTCATGAAACAATTTAAAACACAAATAAACGGTGAAACAATTGATATTGAGGCTCATATTACTTACCCAAAGCAGAAACAAAGTATTCATTTCGGATACTCAGAAAAAATGGATAAGATTATTGTGGGGCACTGCGGTGAGCATTTAGATAACTACTCCACAAGGAAAGTAAAATGAATTTCGAAAACCCCAAGGAATCTTTAGACTTCCTTGGGGTTTTTATCTTCTATATGGACACTATCTGTCCACCAAAATGTTGTATAATGACAATACTATCACTCTTCGTCGAAATCCAAAAACTTCTTTGGCGGCACATCCAGAGCCTTCGCAATGTCAAAAAGGGCATCCAGAGACAAGGCCCTCATAATATTGGGTGCCTCCAAATGACCGATAAAGGCCGGGGTCAATCCCACCCGCTCGGCCAGTTCCTCCTGGGTCAGCCCCCGGAGCTTGCGGTAATAGGCAATTTTTAAGCCGATTTGGCGATATTTCTCCACATGGATCTTCTTCATATATGCTCCCTCCGATACCTTTTTATGGTATCGGATTCAGACGATAATTGACATGAGCGTATAATTATATTATTATATTTTTTAGATAGTTTTATGTGCTTATAAGCACATAAAACTTAGGGAGGAATCATCGTGGAAGGTTTCTCAGCAGGCAAGTCGGATCGGCTGCTGCAAATCTATTCCCAGTTGGTGGGCGGCGAGGTCCTGCAAAAAAGAAAACTGGCCCAGCGCTTCGGAGTCACGGAAAAAAGTATCCAGCGGGATATAGATGCCTTGCGGTGCTTTTTCGCCGAACAGGCATTGAGCCAGGACGTGATCTATGACCCCAAGATCAAGGGCTACCGCCTGATCGACACCATGCCCCAAAAGCTTAGTAACAGCGAGATTTTGGCCGTATGCAAGATCCTGCTGGAGAGCCGTTCCATGCGGAAGGATGAGATGCTGCCCATCTTGGACAAGCTCATCACCTGTTGCGTCCCGGAGCAGAATAAGGCGGCGGTCAACCAGCTCATCGCCAACGAGAAATTTCACTACATAGAGCCTCACCACGGCAAGCCCATTCTGGACCGGCTTTGGGACATTGGACAAGCCATTCAAAGCCATCAAGTAATGGAAATTCAATACGAGCGGATGAAGGAGCCCAAGCTGGTCACCCGGCGGGTAGAGCCGGTGGGGATCATGTTTTCCGAGTATTACTTCTACCTCACAGCGTTTTTGCAGGATGTGGACCGGGAGGCAGAGTTTGAAAAGCCGGATGACCTTTTCCCTACTATCTACCGCATCGACCGCATTACCTCCTTCAAAGTCCTGAATGAGCATTTCCGGGTCCCTTATTCCACCCGCTTTGAGGAGGGAGAGTTCCGCAAGCGGGTCCAGTTCATGTATGGCGGCAAGCTGGAGCGGATCCGATTTCGCTATACCGGGCCTTCTTTAGAAGCCGTCCTGGACCGCCTTCCCACAGCCAAGATTTTGAAGGAAAATGCTGACAGCTGGGATGTGGAAGCGGAGGTATTTGGAAAGGGCATCGAAATGTGGCTGAGGAGCCAGGGAGAATATATTAATCTTGAACGGGAGATGTGAGACATGTCCATCGACGAGCTGGTGGCCCGAAGCGACATCGCCGACGTGGTGGGCGAGTACGTCCACCTGACCCCCAAGGGGGGCAATCTGTGGGGCCTGTGTCCCTTCCATGCGGAGAAGACTCCCTCCTTCTCGGTGTCGAAAGACAGGCAAAGCTACCACTGTTTCGGCTGTGGCAAAGAGGTCGGGGTCATCAACTTTGTTATGGAGATGGAACACCTGAGCTACCCCGATGCCATCCGCCACCTGGCCAAACGGGCGGGGATGGGGGTCCCCGAGACTGGGCGAAGTGACGAGGGGCGTAAAAAGTACCGCCGGGCCTTGGCCGCCAACAAAGCCGCCGCACAATTCTATCACGATTACCTGAAGGGCCCAGGGGGTAGAGCGGCACGGAACTATCTCGTTCAGCGGAGGGTCAGCCCCAAGTTTACTGTCAAGTTCGGCCTGGGGGCTGCCCCAGGGGAGTGGGATGCTCTGACCAAGGCCCTCACCGCCAAGGGCTTTTCCAAGATGGAGCTTATCGATGCGGGTCTCGCCGTGGCGGGGAAGAACGGGGGCGTGTACGACAAGTTCCGCTCCCGGCTCATGCTCCCCGTCATCAACGTGTGGGGGGACGTGGTGGGCTTCACCAGTCGCATCCTGCCGGGGCTGGAGGGGGCCAAGTACCTGAACAGCCCGGACACGGTCTGCTTCAAGAAGAGCCAGCTGATCTATGCCCTCAACTTTGCCAAGGCCACCAAGCGGCCCAACCTCATTCTGGTGGAGGGCAACATTGATGTCATTACTCTCCATCAGGCGGGCTTTGACAACGTGGTGGCCACCATGGGCACCGCCCTTACCTCGGACCACGCCCGGACCCTGTCCCGGTACACCAAAGAGCTGGTGCTGTGCTACGATAACGACGAGGCAGGGAAGAAGTCCACCGACCGGGTGCTGAATCTGCTGAAGAATACCGACATGACTGCCCGAGTCCTCCATCTGCCCAACGCCGTAGGAAAGGACGGCAAGCCCCTGAAGCAAGACCCGGATGACTTTGTGAAGAAGTTTGGCCCCGCTGCTTTTGAGCGTTATCTCAACGGCTTAGTGTAGACAAGGATATGAAAACCTACATCAAAATTATCTTGGAAGAAAGGACGGGAAGGTCGATAGTGGTAGAGGGACCAAGATGAAACATTTCATTTTGTAAGGCCGAGAAGCCAAGAGGGAAGTTCATAGCCCCAGGCAATATATAAATCAAAAAGGAGAATGCAAAATGAGCAACTATGTACAGAAAAAGAAAGATATGCGGTTTCAATCCCAAGATGCTCTGAAAACAGTTCAAGCCGTCATTTATGATGCAGGCCAAGCTCTGAACGACAAATCCCGGACGATCAAGGATTCCCCCATCAGTGATGCTGTTGCTGGTGCGGTTGGCGTTGGTGTCGGTGCCGGAATCGGATTTGCAGGTCTCTATTTAGGAGGCTCTGTCGTAGGCTTAAGCGCTGCCGGTATTACGAGCGGTTTGGCCGCTGCTGGTGCTCTTATCGGTGGAGGTATGGTTGCTGGTATTGCTGTTTTGGCCGCCCCTGCTGTTGCGCTCGGTGGCGCGGCCATGGGCGTTACCTCTCATGTTAGAAATAAGAGGCTGAAAGAGGCCAAGGAAATTCTCTATAAGGATGCTCTGGCCAAACAAACAGCTATTGTCAAAGCTCTGAAAGAGGAAACTGATGCGGACAAGGAGCGGCTGGACTACCTAAACGGATTAAATACACTTCTTCAAGCGGCGATCAAAGATTTGAAGCACGATCTTGGTATTTCTTAATTCATTTTCGATGGGGGATTCTTATGAGCCAGTTTAAGTACTCCGATGAAGAACAAGAATTGAATAAGGTTCTTAAAATGAACCAAGATTGGTCCAATGCCTTGTTAAAGGATCCTGAAATGGAGAAAACCAGACAGTCCGCAGACGCAAGCATTGAATCCTCCTTTGCACTCCTAAAGCGTTTGGGAAAAGAAGATGCCGTTTCTGAATTAGAATCGCAAACACAAGGCAAAAGTGGGAAGCGGCAGCTGGAACATCGGCCACAAATTGAGGGCTGGGAAAGCACTGTCCAGGAGGCGGAAACCCTTTACCCCGAAGATGTTGTATTGGAAGATATCTTATCGCAAGCAGAATTTGAGTCCGCATACCAAGAACTTGCGGACATCAATCGGGAGTTTCAGCGGTGCACCTCCCTTAACGGCATCGATATATCCATGCTCGTTGTTGCCGCAGCCTTGCAAACCATAAGATGGGCCTTAATGCCAGCAATTGGTGAGCCGATGGACAAAGCATCTCGCATAACCGATAAGGAAGGAGATGCGTTGGTTAAGCAGCTAAAAAAAGAATTTGCGGAAAAGCATAAAAACTGGCCAGCAGAAAAGGCCCAGCAGGGTCGCCGTTTAAGAGAGCAAGAGGGAAAAACCTGGAAGGAAATTATTTTTTCCGGGGTTCCCTATGATGCTATCTCTGGCTCTAAGGATGTTTTGGATGTCGGGCTTACTGGAAATACACACCGTTATAAAACCTTGGGCCATGATCCAATACTGGGCTGGATTTTTGGAACATCCAATATCTTGACAGATACTTTAACGCTCAATAACCTTATGTCCTATCGGGTGCAGAATGGTCACATGACAAGCCAGACCTTGTTGGCCCCTCAACTCTTTTTGGAAACTTCAAATCAAATTCAGAGTGATAAATACAAACTACCTGCGGCAATATTCCGGCAGGCGATACATTACAAATCCGATATATATACTAAAAAGGGTTTGCCCGTCCCTCTTCTCGGAGCCTTTAGTGAAACTTTGGCCGGGAAATTGTACTCAAGTGATTATGACTTCCTGTGCTTTGTACGAGATAGCAAGATTGAAGGGACCTCTCTACTTTTATCGGTTTTGATAAATATGATAATCGGTCTAATACATGGCCTGTATTACAACGAGGAACGTGATGGAACCCGCAATCTTTTTGAAGTCAGAACGCGAAAAATTTTATTGTATTCCAATGCGCTTGCTTCTACTGGAAATGTTGCTGCTACACTAATAACTAAAAATGCGAAACTGTTGGACATTGGAGGGTTATTAGTCACTATTTCCAGATTATATTCTGATGCACGTTTTATTGCCCGAATCAAAAAGGAGTTTATCGATAGTAAAATTACTGATAGCCTCCAAGCTGAACTTTCCGAAATTGACAGATTGTACAACGAAATCTGATTATGTAAAGGACGGTCATATATGAAAGAAGCGGAATCTCTTCAGCAAGAGTCCCCTAAAGCAAGCAAATTTGATGTAGTGCAGACGATTCTCAATGATGCCGAGCTTGCATTACAAGATAAATCAAGGAAACTAAAAGATTCTCTTTTGGCGAATCCCGCATTGTATACATCTATCGGGGCGGGAATGCTTCTCCTCCCTCTACCTATAATTGGGCCGCTTGTTGCTGCTGGTGTGGGAGCTGCTTCTGCGGTCATGTCCCCTGATTTTGCAACAAGGCTTTCCGAAAAGCTTCAAAAGAAAAAGCTGAACATTTCCCGCAAAAAAATGAGTGAATCTGCCAAATTGGTCGTCTATAAAGATGCTATTGCAAAACAAAGCGCTATTATCAAAGCTTTATCAGAAGAAAAGGATGCCGATAAAGAACGAATTGAGTATCTCACAACTCTGGTTGTGAGATTACAGGAAATCATTGATGGGTTACAGCCCGATGATGCCATTTAATCGCCATAAACCATACAAATAGAGAGGGGGCAGGCTCATGTGAGCCTGCCCCTGTTGCTGTTACGCCTCTGCCCCAAGGCGTTCCATTGCTGCCTGGTATTCCTCATCGGTCAGGGGCCGCCCCCAACTCTTGGGCTCCTCATCCACGGGATAGCAGCGATACTCTCTGCTTCCCTTCCCAATAGGGTGTTTTGTCGGCTTGTAGTGGTCATCGGAATTGGCGTAGATGCCCTGGGATGCCTTCACCATGGACCTTTGGAACACCTTGTCCCGCCGTTGAAAGGTTCGATCAACGAGCCTAGGGCTAAACTCCCATGCCAAAGTCTGGCGTCTGGCGATCTCCCAGTCCAGACTGGTGTGAACGACTCCCTCCGAGTGCCCCAGATCCTTCGTGACATCCCGTTTCTGCCGCAGTTCCTCCTCCCGCAGCAAGATCAGCTTTTTCACATGGGGCAGTTTCATAAATGCGGTGCCCACCAAAATCACCTTCCAATCTGTGATAAGCTGCTTTGTCCGGAGAGGGTGATCCCGGGCAACGGCAACCGAACAGATCATGCATTCGGCCCCGCCGGGAACGGGGACATATCTGGATTCCTGAAGGAATACCCGCATCCCCTCAAAATCCTCCACGAACAGTTCCTTGGCAAAGCTGACCTTGAAATGAGCGGAGCGCTCCTGCATGGCGCAGGTCCTCTCCATCTGGGCATCTTTGGTATGGAACAACATAGCTTTCATCCTTTCCGGGAGTGTCGTTTTCTCCCTTTTTTAAAGTGTAGGGTTTTCACCCTTAAATAACAGTATAGTGAACAGAGTGGACAGTTTTTGTCCCCCCTGTCAAGATTGTTTGGCCTTTCGATAAAATGTCGCCTTGCTCATCCCCAACTTTCTCATGGCCTGAACCGCCGTCAGTTCGCCTTGTTTCCAAGCCGCTACCACCTTTGGAAAGTCCGGATGGTCTATGGGCTTGCGACCCTTGTATTTCCCCTGCTCTTTGGCTATGGCGATTCCTTCTTCTTGCCGCTGCAAGATATATTCCCGCTCCAGCTCGGCCACAGCCCCAAAGATAGTCAGCATAAACTTGCCCGTGGGTGTAGAGGTGTCGATGGCCTCTTTCTTGGAGACAAACTCCACTCCTTTGGCCGTCAGCTTTTCCACCAACTCCAAGAGGTCACGGGTGTTTCGGGCAAAACGGCTGATGGACTCCACGATCACCGTGTCACCCTGCCGTACATACTCCATCATCTTCTTCAGCTCCGGGCGCTCAGTACTTTTACCACTCATATGGTCTATGTAGACTTCATCCACCCTCAGACTTTCCATCAAGACCTTCTGCCGGGCAGCATTTTGCTCCTGGGTACTGACCCGGATATATCCGATTTTCAAAAATTCCACCTCCCAACATCAAAAGTCCCAATAGGGTCGGTCTGCAAATTGGAACGTTCCAAAATGCAGAAACCAACCCTATTGGGACCCTTTTTGTGCGTTTCACTGGGGTATGCCCTATTGAGACAGCTCCGTGGGCACACAGATCAAATACCCTTCCGTACGCAGGAACACTTGTGGCGAATGGAACCACCGCTCATACTTCGTCACCTGCTCCTGGGTCAAACCGGTAAAGCTGTCACTGCCGGAGGGCGCACCACACAAGAGGAAGGTGCCTGCTACAATGTCATAGGTCCGCCCATCCTCATCCTTCAGCGGACGGTTCAAAGGCATCCCCTGTATCTTCCCCTCTTCGTTACAGATCAGGGCTACCTCATCTGGGAAGGGGAACATCGCCTGGATGTAGCCACCCACGATCTGCTGCATCTCCTCCAGAGTGCCATTGATCTCTTTGGGATAAGGAACCTTGTCCGGCTCCACCACCAAAATCAGCATAACCCCATCTCCTCCCCATATAGGAACTCTTCTATCTCTTCCGGCAGAAAGCCCTCGTTCAAGAGCTGGTCTATCATTTCAGGCGTATAGCCAAAAGCCCCGGCCACTGACTTCAATTCTTGGATATAGGCCTTTTCTCCACGGTTGTGCTTCTTCCCACCCAGATGAAAATAAGGCCAAGAGGTCCAATCCTCGTACCAGCGGCGGTAGAGTCTCGTATCGTCAAACTGGCCCCGGGCAACCGCCCCTGCTTTGTCGATTTGCAGAATATCCCCACTGTTGGCCTCTATTTCAACAGGCTTCTCCATAGGCAAGTGCATCTTCTGCATGGCCTTTCCCAAAATCTCCTTGGTAGAAGCATAGAGGTATAGACCAGTCTTTGGAAAGTGAACCAAGCACAGGGGGTTATCCCCCTTGACGATATAAAGGTTATCCCGCTCGTCCAACACCGTAAAGTTAAAAGACCCCTCCACCGCTTCAGCCATATATTTCAGGCTGTCCAGGTGGAGGGCCTTTTTCTGCTCAATGAGCTGAACCGCCACATAGCTGTCTGTCTCTATCCTGGTGTGGGGAAGCTTCTGATTCTTCCTCAGGCTACGGTCATTATGGAGGACCCCATTATGAGCCAAAGCAAAAGCCCCTTCTCTGGTATGACCCTCAAAGGGATGGTTATTATAGTTCCGCTTCTCGCTGCCTTGGGTGGTAAGCCGGGTGTGGCCCATGATGACCCGCACATCCTCCGGAATGCGGAACCGCATAAACCGAGCGGGCCAGGGCCGCTTATAGATCCGCAGTTTCCCTCCTCCGTTATAGGCGATCCCGGTGGCATCAGTCCCCCTGGCCTCACACTCGGTTGCCAAAATGGAGAGCATTCGGCTTTTCTGCTTGCCAGACAGGATACCCTGTGTGTCCATGATCCCGAAAAGGCAGCACATCAGACTTCCTCCTCCCCTTCAGTCACCTCGTTCACATAGAGCCGCCGTTCCTTCAAATACTGTACCAGTTCCGGAGAAGTGCACCCCGCCGCAAAGGTGGTCCAGGGCATGTTCTTGAGCTGATCGTCAGACATAACAGTAGCCACGCTGCAGATCCGCTCGACCAGCTGCAGCGTGGCTATCAGTGTGTTGTATTTGAGGGTCCCCCGGAAGATGCGAAACTCGATGGTATCCTCATTTAAGAGATTGACGGAAGAATATCGTCCACCGCCGCCCCCCTTCTTGGCGTGGTCCAGGATCTCCTGGGGCTGCTCCTTGTACCCATACCTTGTGGCCCATCTCTCCAGCTGCCGCTGGGATCGGCGGCTAAACTTCAACAGCTCCTCCCAATGCCGTTCAAAGAAATAGAGAATACGGGCAATGCAAGCCTCCTGCTCGGCCTCGGTCTTTCCAAAGGAATCTCGGTTCACATGGACATGGAGGCCACAGGTATTTGCCTGATGGCTGGTATAGCCCATACGGATGGCCTCTGCCAAAACAGACTTCCAGGGCATTTCCTGCTGGTGGTATTTCAGGGTCATGGGATGGGTGACGATCTCAAAGCCATCATTCAGAGAGCCGTCATGTTTGCAGTAGACATGCTCCAGCCCATTCATGTTGGCAATCTCTATGATTCGCTCTGCCTTGTTATCATCTTCCCCGGCCCCATCGATCTCCAGCTCCACTCCAAAGAACCGCTGCGCCTCTCCGTAAAAGATGGGCTTTGGCTTGTAGTGATAGGCGTTGATCCCATGGGTTCCTGCCTCTCCAAAGCAGTGGGAGCAATAGGGATAGTCCCCGTCCTCATCATCCCAGTAATAGCAGGCGTCCTCATTGGCGATCAGGCGCCCACAGCGGGTACAGGTGGTGTAGTTGTCCTCCCGGCAAGTGTCACAGAGCGGGGTGTCCTCCGTCCCGGCGTTGTCACTTCTCCAGATCGTCTCTCCGCACCAGGAGCAAAGGACGGTTTCTTCCTCCAGGCACCTGGGGCACAGATCCTGACCGTCAAAGGTGTGGCATTTCGATAGGGGATGCTCCTCCCCACAGTGGTCACATACAAAGGTTTCTTCTTTCATGGTTTTTCCTCCTCCTGTAAATAGTCGATACAGGCACAGAGGAAGGCCCCTGCAATAGCCAGCAAAAGCCCCAGCAATGTCTTTTGCGGCTCATTTCGGTTCTTCTGATTCCTATTCATGTTATCCCCAGCCCTGACCAGTGGCGTATCCCCGCAGTAACTGATCCACAAACTCTGCCAAAATTGTACGAATGACAGCTAAAATCACCTTCATCACGTTCATTCCCCTTCCCTCCTTTCTGTTTTTGCCTGCTGGTTTTTGGCCTTCCCATGTGCAAAGAGCCCCAGAGAAGCCGCTGGATCGGCGGCTTCTCTGGGGTCTACCTCAAAATGATATTTTTTCTTTTGGGAAGGAAAAACCAAACAAGGGACAGAAAGGGAAACAAAGGGATAACAAAGGAGGTTATGTTATGACCTATCGAAACAGCATTTACCCATTCGAGCAGGAAGATAACCCACTCGAACGTTTTCCTGCCCTTTTGACCCCTCTGGAGGTCATGGACATCTTAGGTGTGGGGAAGAATACGGTCTATCGGCTTCTGAACTCTGGAGAACTGCCGGCAATCCGGATTGGGAGAAATTGGAGAATATCTGAGGATTCATTGAGATATTTTATGGCGTTTGAGATCCAATAGGGTTTCTTTTTCTTTAATCTAATATCGCTAAATCGACTGTGTTTTTTGATATTTTTAATTTAAGTAATATTTCCGCACGCAAAACACCCCCTGACCAGCTATCCCGCCGCATGGTCAGAGGGTACTTCTGTGCTCAGAGATTGACCCGCTTACTATTCTACCACAGGTACAACCCCCAATTAATGTTCCCGCAGGGGCGTATGCTCCTGGTGCAGCTTCTGCAACCCCCTTTTGATTTCTCGATCTGCTCGGAAATCTTCCCAAAATTGAGAAAGCGGAATCTTCAGCACCAATATTGAGGATGCCCCTCTCTGTACCTTCACCTCGAAAGTCCTGCGTTTCTGGTTTTCACGATTCGCCGTCAACAGTGCGCCTTCTTCCGCCAACTTTTGTTCATACAATCTTCTTGTTATCTGCGATTCTTCAATATAGGAACACAGTCCATTGAAATATGTTTTGACAGGCAACAGAAACACCTGCTTTTGAGGATCATACCACACTGTGATCCCCTCGCTGTCGCTCCTCTCTCCCCGTATCCGGGCGCAGTTCCCATCTCTGATTTCCTTTGCCAGATATTTTTCCAAGGGTATACTCGCCGACCAAGGTTCCTTTTGCTCTTTTGCAAGAAGTACCAAGGCATGAAATATTTTTTCCCGCACCCATGTCCTGTCCATTTCTGGGAGTAGTGTAATAAAAAATTTCCCGCTGGCCCACAAAAAAGTAATCTTGTCAAGCACTGCAGTTTTTACTCCACGAATCTCAAGTACTTCTTGCCTGGCCTCATTGTAGTAGGGAGTAAGAAAATTCTCTTTTCTGGCATTTTCTTTATGGATTTTCCTCATTTCCCGCAGGCAATCCGACAGTACCTTTTTCGTTTCGGACTCAAGGGCTTTTATATCCTTACCTGACTCCACTGTAATTTCACGATTAATACCCTGCCTCAAATCCTTAATCTGCCCTATCGGGTCTTCTGCGTAATCAATCCTTCTCAGTTTTTGGCATTCATCCTCTATATCCACATCTTGAAACGCAAATTCCCATTTCTTCTCTAATTTCTGGAGTTCCTTAAGTGCCTTTATCGCTATCGGGGTTTGCCTCTTCCGATCCTGTTCAACAGCTCTACGCCACTGCTCAAAATCCTCATCAGAAATTTTCTTTGTTAGCGCTTTGACCAAGCCCGCCACATCAAACTCAAAGTTTTGACTTTGAGCGCCAACCCGTACCTGCAAATCAAGAATCCTATTCTCTTTTTTTAATCCCTTAGCTGGACACCTATTTACCCACATCACACTGGCAGGCCGCAGGATTTTTCGCTCAAATTCATCTTCGTTCAGTGCCCATGGCCGTTTGGGAAATTTTTGAATGGCAACTCCGTCATAAATCGGAAATTTCTTCTCTTCCATGCGTTGAAATACCCCACAACAGAGCATCGCCAGTTGTTCTGCAGAATGTATATCCCCTCTACTACAAACGTTAAGTGCCAATAGCTGTGGCAACTTTTTCTTTACTGCCAGATAGGATGATTTCTCATCTAACATTGGATATTCTGCAAACCAAGGACGCAATAGAGAAAAACATGTGAAAGAAAGTAATACTGCTGCCGCATCACCATAAAGCGATTGTAGTAACGTTGTTAAGCCATTCCCCCAAGTTTCTCGATGATCTCCTATATTGCCCATATAGACTGCTATACCGTTATCTGGCCGATACCATGCTGAATAGATCGGTCCACACCACAAATCACTCCAGAAAAAACGAGCCATGCAGCGATTAAGCTTTGCAAATATTGCTTTCGGATACCGCAATCCTGTTGGAATTTCCTCCCGCATATCCCGGGTACGCTCTTTTCCAACATCTACAGTCTGCTTTACGATCGCACCATCCCACTTAACTTCTATCATAGCAGAGCATAGCGGGCAGCCCTCTCTATCAGATATCCCCACTAAGTAGCCATATCTTTGCTCTTTAGGATCAAGTGATCGCTTTGTCGGGTATATCCCAACCGGAAAAATCGTCCACAGGCAGAGAGCCAGCATCTCCTCTTTCTTTTTCAGTGGCTTATCTGTCAACCACTTTATCTTTTCCTCTCCCTTTCTCGTCCGATAACGAACTTGGCAAAAAGAAATCCCTTTCGGCATATCTCCATTCATCTCACAGAAAGGCAAACCCATATAACGGGCCACTGCCAGTACCATATCGCCTTTTTCTTTCCAAAAATTCTCAGGGCGTCTAAAATCGGCTCTTCTCTTCAATGTTATCCCTCCGGGTTTGCTACTGTTTTATTTTTAATACGCACCCTACAATCTGATAGGGGCCCCTGGAGGAAGACTTTTGGTATTACCAAGTCTTCCCCTTGCTGAAATATCGGGGAGGTATAAGATGAAAAGGAACAATGAAAAGCGTTCTTATCCCATTCAATTTAAGGTAAATGAAAAGGAAAAGGCTCATATTGAACAAGAAGCCTTTCAATATGGAGGTTCTGTATCAGAATTCCTGCGAAGTATCATTTTCCAGCCCAGAACTCCTACAAATGGACGAGGAAAGCAACAATTAGCCCAGCTCCTTTGTCGTCACGCAACACTAATAAATCAAATTCAAAATTCTGAACTAAGAGAAAAATTTGTAAATCTGGAGGGAGAGTTTTGGTTCCTTACAAAGTAAAATGTGGAGCCGGCAACTATCAGACCGATCCCGAAATCAAGCAAGTCCTCGACTATGTCACAAATCCCGAAAAGACAAACTTCGAAATAATTTGTGGTGGGGCTCTTGTCCCTAAGCTTGCCACTCTATCAATGGAATGTGTTACAGATGCCTACCATAATGAAATAGGAACTCACCTTCGTCACTCCATTTTAAGTTTTCCACCGGGAGGGCCCATCACCAAAGAAGACATCGCCGACATCGGAAGGAAGGCCATCCAATACTACGAGGATGAGTATCAAATTCTCGCCGCCGTCCACACAGATGAATCGCATCTCCATCTGCATTTCGTCATGAACACCACAAACTATAATGATGGCTCCAAATATAAGGGCCGCAAGCAAGATCTCTATGCCTTTCAGAAGCACCTAAAGACCATCCTAAAGCCCTATGGGTTATCAGTAGAATTGGTGAAGTAATCTACATATTATTTAGTTGCAAACCAGTTCAATTACACCCCACATCTGCATATACTTTTGTGGGGAAAGGAGGCAACTATGAATCTCAAGCATTACTTTAGCCCAAACGATCAACTGCACCAACATATCAAAGCCGGTCTGATCCGTACTCTTTGCGCCAATGGGCTTTTAACCCCCTCCCAGCGAGACGAGTTACTCCGCCGCCAGCGGGCAGCTTAAAATAGAATAAGCGGGCCGATGGTTTTATTGTACCATCGGCCCCTCTTTTTCGCAATCAAATTTGGAAGGGAGGTGCCTTAAAGTGCCCTTGCGTGTGGCTGCTTATTGTCGGGTCTCTACCGACTCCGATGACCAGGCCAGTTCCTTGGCAAGCCAAAAACGCTATTTTACCGAGTACATTCAGCAGCACGATGACTGGCTTCTGGTGGATATTTACCCCGATGAGGGTATTTCGGGCACCACCACCCGCCATCGAGAGCAATTCAACCGTATGATCCGGGATGCCGAGGCGGGTAAAATCGACCTGATCCTCACCAAAGAGGTTTCCCGATTTGCCCGAAATACCGTAGACACCCTGGAATACACTCGCCGCCTGAAACGATTAGGGGTGGGTGTTATTTTTACCAATGACAACATCGATACCCGGGACAATGACGGAGAACTTCGCCTCACCATCATGGCCAGTATTGCCCAGGAGGAGTCCCGTAAGACCTCGGAGCGGGTGAAATGGGGTCAAAAACGCCGCATGGAGGCCGGGGTAGTCTTTGGCAACAACTGTATCTATGGGTTTGACCTCACAGATGGTCAACTGACTGTCAAGGAGGACGAGGCCCAGGTCATCCGCCATATCTATCATAAATTCCTCAATGAGGGAAAAGGCACTCATGTGATCGCCCGTGAACTCTATGAAGAGGACGTTCCCCCGCCCCGCTCAGCCACCGGTAAGTGGTCTTGTGTCATGATCCGCCGTATCCTGCGCAACGAGAAATATGTGGGGGATGTGCTGCAAAAGAAGTTCGTCACAGTGGACTATCTGACCCACAAAAAGGTGGAAAACCGAGGGCAGGAGGAACAATTCTTGCTCCAAGACCACCACGAGGCCATCATTGACCGCCCCACCTGGGATGCAGTGCAGGCCGAACTTGCCCGCCGTTCCGAAAAGCAGACAGATAAGAGCAAATACTCTAATCGCTATTGGTGTTCCGGCAAGATCCGCTGCGGCACCTGTGGTTCCCGGTTCGTCCCAAAAATCACCCATCGCCGCAACGGGGACACCTATAAAATCTGGGAATGTCATAGCCGGGCCCACTACGGAAACTGGAAGAAGAACGGCCAGGGTGATTATGTGGGCTGCAACATGCGGATACTCAACGACAAAACCCTTACTACCTGCGTTCAGTTTGTCCTGCAGCAGCTTGATCTGGATTATGATGCTATGGCTCAGGAGCTAGCCGCCGACATTCAGAAGATCCTGACGGACACACCCCAAGGGAAAGACCTCGGCCGGCTTCAGACCCGTCAGACAGACCTGGAGCGCCGCAAGGAGCGGGTCATGGACTCCTACTTCGGAGGGGACATATCCAAAGAGGAGATGCTTCAAATGAAGGCCAAATATGACGAGGAACTGGAAAAAATCAATACTCAACTCCTCCAATATGCCGATATGGAGCGTGCCCAGGCAGAGCAGGCCAAGGGACTCCAAGAGCTGGTCCAAACCATCCGGGAGTGTGCCACCTGCTCAGAGGATGTTTTCGCCGAAGCCGTGGAGGAAATTGTGGTCTACGATGAATACACTACCATCAAGATCCGCTACTTACCCATGACTTTCCAAATCTGGTATTCCACCAGTGGAACAAGGGAAAACTACACCACGAAAATTGAACGGTGGGAGGTCGTATAAACCGGCCTCCCACCAAACTCGTAGTCTCGTCAATTTTCTCCTAATTTCATCCCCTATTTATGAGATAATATTGCCAGGCTCTTGATTTATCTCCCAAATTATGATATAAAATAGGAGATATATGGAGGTGAATGAGATGCGAATCTTTGACTATGGCAAGCTGAAGGAGCGAACCTGGGACAGTGAGATCCTGGGCTATATCGCCCAGATCCACGAATACAAGGGCCGGCAGGAGCTTTATTTGAAACAAACCCCGGACACCCTGGACCGACTTATCGAGATCGCCAAGATCCAAAGTACCGAGGCTTCCAACGAGATCGAGGGCATCCGCACCACCTCCACCCGACTCAAGCAGCTCTGTGCCGAGAAAACGGCTCCCAGGAACCGTGACGAGAAGGAAATCATGGGCTACCGGGATGTACTCAACACCATCCATGAAAGTTACGAGTATATCCCCATCCGTTCAAGCTATATCCTCCAGCTCCACCGGGATCTCTATAAGTATTCCGAAAAAGGGATCGGCGGCTCCTTCAAAAACACTCAGAACTATATCACCGTCACCGATGCCCAGGGAAACAGTGTGGTGTTATTCACTCCCCTCCCCCCCTATGAAACGCTGGGGGCTATTGATGCCATCTGTGAAAGTCTCTCCCGGGCTTTAGACACGCAAGAACTTGACCCTTTGATCCTGATTCCTGTGTTCATCCACGACTTTCTCTGCATCCATCCCTTCAACGACGGCAATGGCCGCATGAGCCGGCTACTGACCACGCTTCTGCTCTACCGAAGCAGCTATGTGGTGGGAAAATATATCTCCCTGGAAAGCAAGATCGCCAAGAATAAGGATCTTTATTATGACGCTCTGGAACAGTGCCAACAAGGCTGGCATGAGGGCAAAGAAGACCCCACCCCCTTCATCAAATACCTCCTGGGCACCATTTTGGCCGCCTACCGGGAGTTTGAGGAGCGGGTAGAACTGGTAGGAACAAAGCTCTCTGCCCTTGAGATGGTCCGCCGGGCCGCTTATGGCAAGGTTGGGAAAATCACCAAGACGGATCTGATGGAGCTGTGCCCCACTTTAAGCAAATCTTCCGTAGAGGCTTCCATCAAAAAACTTGTGGCACAGGGATACCTTGTGATGCACGGCAAGGGGCCAGCCACCTTCTATACCCGAAATGACGCTTAGCTTTATTCCTTCAAAAAAAATCCCTGGACTTCGTCAAATGAAGTCCAGGGATTTTTAAGTCCATTTTTATCAGTATTTTTTGATTTTTTCCCACTTAACTGCAAATTACTTTCTGCCCATTTCTTTCTATTTCATACCGGCGGTTGAATGATGTCTGGCAAATGCAGGTCTATGAAATCCCCTATTGGAATTTGCGTTGTAATATCTCTTATATCGCCAATATTGAGGGTGATCGGATCCGTGTTTTGAATAATCCGCTTTCTTTCTCTTCCCTCCTTATCTATCTTCACACTTGTGGGGTCTAAAAGGGCAACTCTTATTCGCAACTCATTTTGCCACGAATAGCTCTCCTCCTTACAGAATTCATCCAGCTCTCCATAGTAATCCGGAGGATAATAATGTACCTCATCAAGCCTAAAATTTACATTATCTCCAAATTGCCTTTCTAATCCCAGGAGGATGCGCCTCAAAAATTCATTCGGGTTATAAATGATGACTGCCGTATTACCAAATTCCGACAATCGTTGATCCGGTTTTTCAAATTTCTTCTCTGATGGTATGTATGTCAACCCATACATACAATACACTTTATAAAACTGATATCGCTCTTGATCAATATAAAAGGCACTTTTCATCACCGACCTTAAATCATCTGGTAAGCGGTTAAAGAAATCATCACCCACCCGGGGATCAATTCTTCGTACAATTCCCTCACCAGTATCCCCTTGGACTCCAGATTTCATTTTTTCATCTCCGCATTGACTTCGAGTGACTGCGCTCCAAGAACCATATTCATATAATGAACGCATGAATACAGAGCCATCCTGTAATTTCTCCGCCCATTGCTTATCCGTAATTTTCACTGGTAAACATGGCAATTTATCCAAAGCAATCATCTCCATTTTTTCTTTTATTTTATCCCATCTTTTACAACTTGTCCACATCACTTCGCCTATCCTTCTTCCCATAGCCATACCGCTAACGCCCCACCCACCTCCGAGGGGGCCATCCAGATCGCCATGGAGGAACTACCCATCACCCTCCACGGCGCCCGGGCGCTGGTCATCGGGGCGGGGCGGCTGGGAAAGGTACTTATTCAGCAACTTCAGGGATTGGGCGCCAATGTCTCGCTGGCCGCACGGAAGTTTTCCGATCTGGCCTGGGCTCAGGTATGGAACTGCGGCGCGGAGCGCTCCGATCAACTCTCCGGTTGGCTGTGCGGCTACGACCTTATCATCAACACCGTCCCTGCCCCTGTGCTTGGCCGGGAAGAATTGGGCGATGTGAAACCGGGGTGCCTTGTCATCGACCTGGCCTCCAAACCCGGCGGGGTGGACTTTGCCGCCGCTTCAGAGTTGGGGGTCAAGGTCATTTGGGCCCTGTCTCTTCCTGGCAAGACCGCTCCGGTCACAGCGGGCCTCGCCATCAAGACCGCCATCTATAACATATTGACCGAGTTAGGAGTATGACTATGAATGAAACTCCCTGCCGCGTAGGCTTTGCTTTCTGCGGTTCCTTCTGTACATTTTCCACCGCCATGTCCGCCCTGGAGGCGGTAAAGGCCCGTTTCGGGGACGTCACCCCCATCGTCTCGGAAAACTCCGCCGCCCTGGATACCCGCTTCGGCGACGCCCACAACTGGCTGCGGGAGATGGAGCGCATCTGCGACCAGCGGGTCATCGACACCCTTCCCAAGGCAGAGCCCATCGGCCCCAAAAAGCTTCTGGACGCCCTGGTGATCTGCCCCTGCACTGGCAACACCTTGGGTAAGCTGGCCTGCGGCATCACCGACACCACCGTGACACTGGCCGCCAAAGCCCATCTGCGCAATGCCCGGCCCCTCATTCTGGCGATATCCACCAACGACGCCCTGGCCGCCTCGGCCAAAAACATCGGGACCCTGCTGGACAAGAAAAACGTCTACTTCGTTCCCTTCCGCCAGGACGATCCCCAGGGAAAGCCCACCTCCCTGGTGGCCGACTTCTCCCTGGTGGCGGACACGGTAGCCGCCGCTTTGGAAGAAAAGCAGCTTCAGCCCTTGGTGCTGGGGCCGAAGGGGTAATCAACACCATTTTCTTCTATTAACTTTTTTTGATTTCATATATAGGGGAGAAAGCGTATAAAATACGCTTTCTCCCCTATTATCATATTGCCAATATTATATTATTATTGCTCTTTCCCTCGTTTTCATCTATAATATCTATTATGCATAGGGATATTTTACCTTTTTTGTCTGCCTTTCACAAAAATTGTCCTATTATATAATGGAAGCAAATTTTTAAGCCGCTATTTAAGTCCGTTTTATAGGACTTTATATGTGATATTTTTACATAGAGGTGAAACATGTATGAAACCATACCTGGCGCACATTTCAGAAGATGGACGGGAACAAAGCGTTCTGGAGCATCTTACTGGAACAGCAGAGCTTTGCTCCCAATTTGCCGCCGCCTTTGGCGCGGAAGAACAGGGCCGGCTGGCCGGTCTGGCTCATGACATTGGAAAATATTCCGACGCTTTTCAGCGGCGGCTCCACGGCGGAACGAAAGTGGATCACTCCACCGCTGGCGCGTTTGAATGCCGCAAGCTTGATCAGCCCTATGCGGCCTTTGTGGTAGCGGGCCATCACGGCGGTCTTCCCAACGGAGGCGGGAGAGGTAATCTTCCCGATCAGGCTACCTTTATGGGTCGGATGAATCGCGGAGCGGCAGGATATTTGGAGCCTTACGATACCTGGACCCAGGAATTGTCTCTTCCCAAAGCTTCTTTTCCTCCCATCGCCCCCACCCAGCCGGAGGGAATGTTTTTTACCCGAATGCTTTACTCCTGCCTGGTGGACGCCGATTTTCTGGACACCGAGGCCTTTATGACGGGAACTCTGCGGGAACAGGATGGCGGAGATAGTATGGAAGAGTTGGAACACAAACTTCTTTCCTATATTTCTGCTTGGTTTCCCGCCAAAACAGAACTCAATAAGCAGCGCTGCGCTATCCTTGATCGCTGTCTGAAGCAGGGAGAGTCTCAAAGGCCAGGGCTATTCAGTCTTACCGTCCCCACCGGCGGTGGTAAGACAGTGGCCTCCCTGGCCTTCGCCCTTCGCCATGCCAGGGCTCATGGGCTGCGGCGGGTGATCTATGTGATCCCGTATACCTCCATCATCGAACAGAACGCCCAGGTGTTTCGGGATATTCTGGGAAGCGAAAACGTCCTGGAGCATCATTCCGGCGTATTGTACGAGGTAAAAAACGAGGCTGATCCGAACACCATCCGGCTGGCCCAGGCCACAGAGAATTGGGATATGACTGTGGTGGTCACCACTGCGGTCCAATTCTTTGAGTCCCTTTACGCCGCCCGGTCCTCCCAATGCCGCAAACTCCACAACATAGCAGACAGCGTCATTATTTTTGACGAGGCCCAGATGCTCCCCGTCCCCTATTTGCGGCCCTGCGTCTTTGCCATCGCCCAGTTAGTCAAGCATTACGGTGCTTCCGCCGTACTGTGTACCGCCACCCAGCCCTCCCTGGGGCCGCTCTTCCAAGAATTTTTGCCAGACAAGCCCCCGGTGGAGCTTTGTCCCTCCAGCGTATATCACGGTGCCGTCTTTCGCCGGGTCACCTTCCGACAGGATGGAGTTCTGGACAACAAGGCCCTGGCCCAGCGTTTAAATGCCCTTCCCCAGGTCCTCTGCGTGGTCAACCGCCGTAAAAGCGCCCAGGATATCTTTTCACTTTTAAAGGAAGAGGGGGCCTTCCATCTCTCCACCCTCATGTATCCCGCCCACCGCAAGAAGGTGCTGGAGGAGATCCGCCGTCGGCTCAAGAAGGGTCTTCCCTGTCGGTTGGTCTCCACCTCCCTTATTGAGGCCGGTGTGGATGTGGACTTTCCCGCCGTATTCCGGGAGGAGGCCGGACTGGATTCTATCCTCCAGGCGGCAGGGCGCTGCAACCGTGAAGGGAAATGTTCTGCGGAAGACTGTATTGTCACCATTTTCCAAAGCGATGCCCCGGTTCCCGGTCTTTTCCGACGCAACATTGACGCCGGGCAAGCCGCTCTGGCCCACTCGGAAGTTCCGGACAGTCCGGAGGCCATCGACTACTATTTTCACGAGCTCCTGGACCTGACAGGCAAGGAAGGGCAGGACACGGAAAATATTCTCCCCCTTATGGAGGACTCTCAAGGTCTGATGCCCTTTCAGGAACTGGCCCAGCGTTTTCGTCTCATCAAATCGGACACAAAAACCGTCTACATTCCTCAAGGCGAAGGTCTGGAAAAAATCGACCGGCTGCGCCGTGGGGAACGAAGCCGCTCCCTTTTCCGGGTGCTGGGGCAGTATAGCGTCTCCATCTATGCCGACCATTTCGCCGTCCTGGACCGGGCAGGAGCCCTGGAACTCCTGGAGGACGGCAGCGCTATTTTGATCAACTCAACCCTTTATTCTTTTACCACCGGTCTATCCTTAAACGAAGGAGGCGGGAATGCGATCTTTCAATAATGCCGTATGCTTTGTCCCATTCTCAGAACCAGATACAAATTATACTACAAAATAGAAAGGAGTGAATGCCATGTCCATTCGTCTGGAGGTCTGGGGAGACTATGCTTGTTTTTCGAGACCGGAGTTCAAAACGGAACGGGTCAGCTACGACGTGATGACCCCCTCGGCGGCCCGTGGGCTTTTGGAAGCCATATACTGGCACCCAGGTCTTCGTTATACCATTGACAAGATCCATGTCCGCACCCCCATCCAAACCATGAATCTGCGGCGCAACGAGGTAAAGTCCACCGTCAACGCCCGTTTGGTCCGGACCGTGATGGAGCGGGGTCAGGGAGAACTATACCTAGCTACATCCAAGGACATCCTGCAGCGGGCCTCTATCCTCCTGCGGGATGTGCGCTATGTGATAGAAAGTCACTTTGACATGACCGATCGTGCTGCCTCTGGGGATAACCCCGGGAAATTCCAGGACATTCTTAAGCGCCGGATCCAGCGGGGGCAGTTCTATCACCAGCCCTGCTTTGGCTGTCGGGAGTTTCCCGCCCAATTCAAGCTTTGTGAGGAGCTCTCCCCCTGCCCCGACAGCTTGAAAGGAGAGCGGGATCTGGGGTATATGCTTTGGGATATGGACTATTCCGATCCGGAAAATATTGTCCCTCTCTTCTTCCGGGCTAAACTGGTGGACGGCGTCCTGAACGTACCCACCCAAGACAGCGGGGAGGTGATGGGATGATCCTGCAAGCCCTGGCAGACCACTATGAGATCCTGGTCCGGCAGGAAAAGCTGGATCGGCCCGGCTGGTCCAAAGCCAAGATCTCTTATGCTCTCTCCATCAACGATCTTGGTGAGTTGGAGCAGGTGTCCACTCTAAAGGAGATCCGGGAGCAGGGCAAAAAGGCCCTGCTGGTCCCCCGTCTCATGGCGCTCCCTGCCCCGGTCAAACGTTCCAGCGGCATTGCTTCTAATTTCCTTTGGGACAACTCCACCTACCTTTTGGGTGTCGATGACAAGGGTAAGCCTCAACGCAGCATCGATTGCTTTCTTGCCTGCAAGGCTCTCCATCATCAGCTTCTGGATGGAGTAGACTCTCCCGCCGCCAAAGCTCTTCTGGCCTTTTTTGACCACTGGGACCCCCTCGCCGCGCCGGAGTACCCCGCGCTTCAAGAAGATTGGGAGGAGCTTATCTCCTCCGCCAATCTGGTGTTTCGCTACAACGGTTCCTTTGTTCAGGAGGACCCCCTGATCCGTCAGGCATGGCAGACCTATTATGATACGGAAGAAGACGGTCCTCAAATGGTCTGCCTGGTCACTGGGAAAAAGGGGCCGGTCGAGGCTATTCATCCTGCGATCAAGGGCGTGGTAGGCGCCCAGTCCAGCGGCGCCGCCTTGGTCTCCTTTAACGCCCCCGCCCTTTGTTCCTATGGAAAAGAGCAGAATTGGAACGCCCCGGTAAGCAAATCTGCCGCCTTTGCCTATACCGCCGCGCTCAATTATATGATCGCCGACCGGGAGCATGTATGCCGGATCGGCGATACCACCGTTCTTTTCTGGGCTAAAAACGGTCAAAGCGCCTATCAGGACCTTTTGTTTGGCTCCTTGTTCGGCGACGTACCCTCCTACACCACTGGAGATATTTTCCATATGGTAAGATCCCTGCTGCAGGGAAAGCCGGTCCAGTATGACGAGACCCTTCTGGACCCCAATATGGACTTTTATGTTTTGGGCATCTCCCCCAATGCCGCCAGACTGTCGGTACGTTTCTTCCTGCGCAACTCCTTTGGCGGCTTCCTTCAAAATGTTCAGACCCACCAGGAGCGGCTGGAGATCGTCCGTCCTGCCAACGATACCTTTGACTCTATTCCCCTTTGGAAACTGCTGAGCGCCACAGTCAACCAGAACTCCAAGGACAAGTCTCCCTCCCCTATTCTGGCAGGAGAAGTCCTCCAAGCCATTCTTACCGGTGCCCGTTACCCAGCTTCTCTATACAATGGAGTCATGCTCCGTATCAAGGCAGAGCGGACTATTGACCGCACCCGTACCGCAATCATTAAGGCATACCTTTTGAAAAACTTTTCAAATCGCACCACCCTAAAGGAGGAGATAACTTTGCCTATCAATTATAAGAATGAAGGGCAAGCCTTTTTGCTCGGCTGTCTAATGGCACTCTTGGAAAAAATACAGCAAACAGCCATTGAGGGGATCAATCAAACTCTCGTGGACAAGTATCTTTCCTCAGCCGCCTCCACTCCCCAGCTTATTCTGGATAGTCTTCTCGAAAAATCGAGATATCATCTGCGGAAAATTGGTGGAAAATATGGTCTCCGCCGCGACTTGCAACTGCTTTTGAAAGTTTATCATGAAAAGTATCCGGTCGGTTTTCCTAAAAACCTCACTCATGTGGAGCGCGGTGAATTTATGATCGGCTACGTCAAAAATGCTGAGCTTTGGACAACAAAGAATACATCTGATGAGGAGGAAACTGAACATGTCTGAGCCTATCAAAAACCGTTATGATTTTGTGATCCTGTTCGATGTGGAAAATGGTAACCCCAACGGGGATCCTGACGCCGGCAATATGCCCCGTGTAGATCCGGAAACCGGCTTTGGGCTGGTCACCGATGTGTGCCTGAAGCGGAAGATCCGCAGCTATGTGGAAACGATGAAAGAGGATGCCACCAGCTATCGTATCTATGTGAAAGACGGCGTCCCTCTTAACCGCAGCGACGCTGAAGCTTATACCGCCCTGGACGTTACCGAAAAAAATGTCAAGGAGAAAAAGAAGACCGACCCCGGTTTGGATGGCAAGATCCGGGACTGGATGTGCGCCAACTTTTACGACATTCGTACCTTCGGCGCGGTCA
>ERZ777305.1539-NODE-1539-length-26144-cov-2.799187_pt1 | contig 26144 bp, 22 predicted proteins | sample MGYA00374965_ERZ777305 | MGnify/ENA primary metagenome ERZ777305 (study PRJEB29328, sample SAMD00013331) | mouse gut metagenome | study: EMG produced TPA metagenomics assembly of the Metagenome analysis of fecal microbiota from mouse which was promoted... | reverse complement strand
GAGATTGAAGGGATTATAATTAAAGTTTTAAAGGCGCAAAAGATACCTTATCAAAGCGTAAGCCATAGGGTAAAAGAAAAGGAAATTTATTTAAACAAGTGCAGAAATGAAAAATATAACAATCCAATTGAGGAAATAATGGATATATCGGGCATCAGGATTATTGCATATACAAATCAGGATGTTTCAGACATATGCAATATATTACAGGATGAATTTCTTATTGATAAAGGCAATTCTGGTAATAAAGCTGATATGCTGGCAACAGATAAAGTAGGGCATTTATCTGTTCATTATGTATTGCAATTAAGCAAAAAGCGCCTGGAGTTAGCTGAATATAAAGAATATGAGAATTTAAAATGTGAAGTGCAGGTAAGAACACTGCTTCAACATGCGTGGGCAGAAATTGAACATGACAGAAATTACAAATTTACAGGGGTGTTACCAAATGGAATAAAGAGAAGATTTTATCTGGTGGCAGGTGCTTTAGAATTAATGGATTACGAATTCGATAAATTGTCCAAGGATATTGACGAATATGCAAAGAAAACGGAAAAAGCATTATCAAAAGGTGATTTTAATTTGAGTATAAACTCAAAATCACTGGAACAATATATGTTAAAAAGATTTGAAGGTGCAACAAATATTAAACCATTTGTAGAAGGACCAATAATATCGGAGGAAATTATTGCGGAAGTAATTAAATTCGGATATAAAACTATACAAGATTTAGAAATTGATTTAAACAAATATGAAAGTGTTTTTCAAAATCATGTATCTACTTTTATTGGGGTGCTTAGGGACTTAATGATTATTAAGGATTGCGAGAAATATTTTAAAGTAGCATACAATGGTAATTGGCAGGGTGTCAACAAAAGAAGCGTGGATCTTTGGAAAGAAAATGGAGCTAATAAAATAGATAAATATTTAAATGATTTTGGAATCTGTATTGAAGACTAAGTATTATGTATTGAAATAGAAATAGCATAAAGTTTAGTTAAGAAACTGTATTGAGACCATTCTATTGGACATATTACGTGATATAATTTTCTTATATTAATTAACAGACGAAGAGGGCTTCGAAAGGAGGATAAAGTGAATCGGAGCATATATTTTAATTACATAGAAGAAAAATTAAATACTTTATCTTATCGTGTATATATTAGGGGTAAAATAAATTTATTGGATTTAAATATTTATTCAGAATCATTTTTTGCTGAGCTTATGAATCATTTATTGGGATATAATTTGGAAAATATTAATGCCATTAGTCAAAATATGGAAGGAATTGATTTAGTTGATTTTAAAAACAAAGTAGTTGTTCAAGTGTCAGCGACCTGCTCAAAGCAGAAAATAGAAAGTTCTTTGAAGAAGAAAATATTAGAAAATTATAAAGATTTTCAATTTAAATTTGTTGCAATTTCTGGGATGGCAGATAAATTAAGAACAACTTCATTTTCTAATCCATATCATATTGAATTTTTCCCGAAGGACGATATATATGATATTAAATCTATATTGAATATAGTAATAAATATGGGAATTAAAGAGCAATATCAGTTGTATGAATTTATAAAAGATGAATTGGGATGTTCTGTTGATATGGTTAAAGTTGATTCTAATTTAGCTGGCATTATCAATATATTATTTCAAGATGATTTAACCCCACCCAGTGAACAACCGGAAATAAATTCTTTTGAAATACAAAGGAAAATAGATTTTAATGAATTGTCAATGGTGCAGCTTGTTATTGACGACTATAAAGTTTATTATGGCAGAATAAATGAAAAGTATGAAGAATTTGATAAACAGGGTGTAAATAAAAGTTTATCTGTTTTGTCTACTATTCGCAAAGAATATATAAATCTTTCTATGAAAATAAAAGACACTAACGAACTGTTTTTATCTATTATAGACGGTTTGATTGATAGGATAATGAACAGCAGGAATTATACAGAAATTCCATATGATGAATTGGAAATGTGTGTATCAATTCTGGTAGTTGATGCTTTTACCCGTTGTAAAATATTTAAGAATCCGGAGGGATATGACTATGCTGTTACCAGATAATATGCAGCCAGAATTATGTATTTATTATAATGGAGCAATGATCCTTAAGGAGTTAAAAGAAACAGAAAGACAGACAATTTTTAGTTTGTATCAAAGAATAAAAGACAAACGAGAGATGTCTTTTTCCACATTCATTTTATGTCTTGATTGGCTGTATTTAATTAATGTTGCGCAGGTTAACGAAAAGGGAGAAATTGAATTATGTTCATAAAAAAGCTTATAATAGAAAAACCAACAGAAATAATTCGGGAAATAGATTTTTGTTCAGGATTAAATTTGATTATTGATGATACTCCTTTTGAAAATACAAAATCAACAGGAAACAATGTGGGAAAAACAACTGTTTTGAAACTTATTGATTTTTGCTTAGGAGCAAAGGGAAAAATAATTTATACAGATACGGAAAACAAGAATGAGGAGTATGATATTGTAAAAAATTTTTTGGTTGATGAGGAGATAGAAGTAAAACTGCTTTTAACAGAAAATCTGAATGATCCAAATGCGAAGATATTAAAGATTCAAAGAAATTTTTTGCAAGGTAAAAAAGCTATTAGAAAAATTAATGGGAACTCGATTTTGGAGAAGGATTTTGAGAAAGAATTAGAAAAAAGGATTATGCCAAATAAGGAGGTTGAGAAACCAACATTTCGACAGATCATTTCACATAATATAAGATATAAAGACGATAGCATCAATAATACATTAAAGACATTGGATAAATTTACTACTGATATAGAATATGAGACGCTATACTTATATTTGCTGGGATGCTCTTTTGATGAAGGAGCAAAGAAGCAGGCATTGATATTAAAGATTAATCAAGAAATAATTTTTAAAGAACGGTTGGAAAAAAAGCAGACGAAAACAACTTATGAAATTGCATTAGATATGGTTAATGATGAAATTAATTTGCTTAATGAAAGAAAGGTTTCTTTTAACTTAAATGAAACATTGGAAGAAGATTTAGAGCAGCTCAATATTGTCAGATACAACATTAATAAAACAAGTTCATTGATCAGTAAATTAGAAATTCGTAAAGGTTTAATTGAAGATTCAAAACGTAGCTTAGAAAAAAGTATTTCTCAGATTGATATGGAACAGCTGAAAATGTTATATAAGGAAGTAAGTGATCGTATTGATGGAATACAAAAAACATTTGAAGATTTGGTTGAATACCACAATAATATGATTGTAGAAAAGGCTAAGTATATTGCAAGAGACTTACCGGGATTGTTGGCAAAATTAGCAATATTACAAAATGAGTTAACAGTATTATTAAAGCAAGAGAAAGAATTAACAGAAAGAATTGCAAAAGGAGATTCATTTGAGGAATTAGAGAAAGTTATTTTTGAATTAAATGAAAAGTATAGGATTAAAGGCGAATATGAAAGTGTAATTTCACAATTGGAAGAGGTGGAAGGAAATATAAGTATACTTAACGAACAGATTGAAAGTATTGATAGCTATCTCTTTTCCGGAGATTTTGAGGTACTTTTAAAAGAGCAATTGAAAAAATTTAATAAAATTTTTTCTGCTATTTCGCAGGAATTATACGGCGAAGCGTATGGACTTACATATCAGCAAATAATAAATAAAAAAGGACAACAATATTATAAATTTAATGCGTTCAACGCAAATATGAGCTCTGGAAAAAAGCAAGGAGAAATCTTATGCTTTGATTTAGCATATTTGTTGTTTTCGGACGAGGAACAGTTACCATGTTTACGTTTTTTACTTAATGACAAAAAAGAGCTTATGCATGATAATCAGCTAATTAAGATGGCAGAATTTGTTAAGGATAAAAATATTCAACTGATAATTTCCATTTTAAAGGATAAGCTACCGGAAAAAGTATTAAATAAAGCACATATTGCAGTTGAACTTTCTCAAAACAGTAAATTATTTAAAATTGAGCAAAGATAGTATTTAATTACGGGTAGAAAAGATAAGTTTGATAAACATTTGAACAAGCAGGAAAAATGAAATGAATGAACACATACAAAAATATACAAAATTACAAGTGGGATCAAAAAACTAATAAAGAAACTAACAAAGAAAACCTAAAGACTAACAAAGAAACTAATAAAGAAAATCAAGAACTAACAAAGAAATTCACAGAATGCCTCCTTCGTTATGAGAAGAATATCGCAAGATAATCTCAAATCGAAGGAGGCGTTCATATGGTCAATTGAAAGCTGCCAGACTAAATATGATTTCTTACCACACCGCATCTTTCATCTTTTTCACATATTCTCCAACCGGTCCAGCAGCATCTTTTCCATACTGCGCCACCAGTTTGACAATTGCGGAGCCAACGATTGCGCCATCAGAGATTCCTGCCATTTTAGCGGCCTGCTCAGGAGTGGAGATGCCGAAGCCTACTGCGCAGGGCACGGAAGAATTTTCCCGAACCAGTTTTACTAAAGAAGCAATATCCGTATGAATTTCATTTCTTACGCCGGTGACGCCGAGGCTGGATACAATGTAAATAAAGCCCTTGGCTTTACTGGCGATCATAGCAATTCTGTTTTCAGAAGTAGGCGCAATTAAGGAAATAAGATCAATGTCATATCGTTGGCAGACTTCATCAAATTCGTCTTTTTCCTCAAAGGGAAGATCCGGAAGAATCAGTCCGTCTATCCCAATTTCTTTGCAGGTGCTGATAAATTTCTCTGCACCATAGGAAAATACTACATTAGCATAAGTCATAAACACCATTGGCAAAGTTAACGGGCGGCAGGAATTCTGGCGCAATTCTCTTACCATTTCAAAAATTTTATCTGTAGTTACGCCCCCCTTTAATGCGCGCAGATTTGCGTCCTGGATGACAAGTCCTTCGGCGGTTGGATCGGAGAATGGAATGCCAAGTTCTATTAAGTCGGCACCATTTGCCGCCATAGCGCGTATAATTTCTTTTGTGGTGTCAAGATCGGGATCACCACAGGTAATAAATGGAATAAATGCTTTGTCATTTGCAAAAGCGTTTTTAATATTACTCATTAATATCCTCCCCTCTGTAACGTGCAATGGAAACACAGTCTTTATCACCCCGCCCGGAAATGGTAATGACGATAATTTTATCTTTTTCATATGTGGGGGCAATCTTCATGGCATGTGCCACTGCGTGTGCACTTTCGATAGCAGGAATAATGCCTTCTGTGCGTGAAAGGTATTCAAAGGCATTTACCGCTTCTTCATCTGTGACAGGAACATATTGGGCCCGGCCTGTGTCATGAAGATAAGCATGTTCCGGTCCGATACCGGGGTAATCAAGACCAGCGGAAATAGAATAAACCGGAGCAATCTGCCCATATTCATCCTGACAAAAGTAGGACTTCATTCCATGAAAAATTCCAGGACGTCCGGTAGCAATGGTTGCTGCTGTCTCAAAGGTGTCAGTTCCCCGCCCGGCAGCTTCGCACCCAATCAGCTTTACATTTTTATCATTGATAAAATGATAGAAAGTACCCATAGCATTGCTGCCACCGCCTACACACGCCATCACCACATCAGGCAGACGTCCTTCTTTTTCCATAAGCTGCTGTTTGATTTCCCGGGAGATAACAGCCTGAAAATCTCTCACAATAGTAGGAAAGGGATGAGGCCCCATAACAGAGCCAAGGCAGTAGTGGGTGTCATCAATCCGGCTGGTCCATTCCCGCATTGCTTCGGAAACAGCATCCTTTAAGGTGGCGGTTCCTGTCCTGACAGAAATAACCTCAGAGCCTAAAAGCCGCATTCGGTATACGTTAAGGGCCTGCCTTTTTGTGTCTTCTTCTCCCATAAAAACAACACATTCCATGCCAAGCAGTGCGGCGGCGGTGGCAGTTGCAACACCATGCTGTCCGGCGCCGGTTTCCGCAATTAATCTGATTTTCCCCATTTTTTTGGCTAAAAGGGCCTGCCCTAATACATTGTTAATCTTATGAGAGCCGGTGTGATTCAGGTCTTCTCTTTTTAGATAAATTTTTGCGCCACCCAAATCTCTGGTCATTTTTTCTGCATAGTAAAGGCGGCTGGGGCGGCCTGCGTATTCGTTAAATAAAGCAGTAAGCTCCTGATTAAATTCAGGATCATTTTTATAGTGATTATAAGCTTCTTCCAGTTCAATCACTGCATTCATGAGAGTTTCAGGAATGTATTGTCCGCCATGAACTCCGAAGCGTCCTTTTTTGTTTGACATAATTTTTCCTCGTTTCTGCGCTGCTTTTATCCCAGTTTTGCTGAGATTTGCATAAACAAGTTTGCGGATGCAGCGCAGACACAAACTTGTTTCTCCTTATATTTTATTTTTGCGAACAGCGAACTGGGAGGTTGCCTGCGAGAAGGATTTGACTCCCTGAATACTGCGGACAGAACGGATAAAGGCTTCTATTTTTGCAGCATCTTTTCTGTGGTTGGTTTCCACTCCGGAGCTGGTATCTACTCCATAAGGGTGTGTCATGGATATGGCCTGTGCCACGTTTTCCGCATTTAATCCGCCTGCCAGAAAAAAGGGGCGTTCTATATTTTGGATCAGTGACCAGTCAAAAGCTTTTCCGGTTCCCAATCCGTTATCCAAAAGAAGATAGTCCGCAGGGAATTTTAGTGCTCTTTGAATATCTTCTTTGGTATTTATAATAAATGCCTTGATAACAGGGCAATGACACAGAGATTTAAGCTTTTGCACGTAAGATGCGTCTTCCTGTCCGTGAAGCTGTACAATTTGTATGGTTTGATTTTGTAAAAGGGGAATAATATTTTCAATTGATTCATTTACAAAAACACCTGCGCTCTGGATGGAAGGATCTAAAAGCGCCCGCAGGGCTAAAGCATCCTTTGGAGAAACATATCTTTTTCTTCCCTGTAAAAACACAAAGCCAATATAATCAGGCTTTAATTGATTTACACAGGAAATATCATCCGGTGACTGTAATCCGCAAATTTTTATTTTCGTCATGACTTTACTCCTTTGGCTGTTATTTTACCCACACTTCCTGAAGGATGTTTTCATGCAGGAAATCCTGCTTTTTCATTTCCTTAAGATTGCACATAAATTAACGGTCTTACAACTTTAAGGATTCTATACCTGCAAAATTGTCAGTCTCTAAGCCTTTCAGAACATTTATCATCCTTTTTTTATCCCGGGATTTCATAAGTGTTTCTCCAATTAAAACAGCATCTACGCAGGCTTTTTCCAAGGTTTCCACATCCTTGCGGTTTTTGATTCCGCTTTCTGCCACAAAAAGAATATTTTCAGGAACCAGCGCGCGGAGCTTTTGGCTGTTGCTTACATCTACCGTAAAATTTTTTAGATTCCGGTTATTGACTCCTATGATGCGGGCGCCTGCTTCTATGGCGGAAGTAACTTCCTGCTCGTCATGAGCTTCCACCAAAGCGGACAAACCAAGCTGGTGGCAAATTTGAATATAATATGCCAAAAGCTCAGTGGAAAGCAGCGAGCAGATTAACAAGACTGCGCTGGCTCCCAGCAGCTTTGTTTCGTAGATCATGTACTCATCTACAACAAAGTCTTTACGGATACAGGGGATGGAAACATGTTCTGTAATCTCTTTCAAATATTTATTTTTTCCCAAAAACCATTTAGGCTCTGTCAGAACGGAAATGCAGGAGGCACCGGCAGCTTCATATTCTTCTGCGATTTTTAGATAAGGAAAATCCTGCGCAATAATCCCTTTAGAAGGAGAGGCTTTTTTACACTCGCAGATGAAGCTGATGCCCTGTGAGGAGAGGGCTTCTTCAAAAGGAAATCCCGTACTGCAGTTCATAGATAAAGCTTCACTTTTTATTTCTGCCAGAGAGCACATTTCTTTTGCTTTTTTAACCCGTTCTTTTGCATGTTCTGCAATTGTGTCTAAAATAGTTGCCATTATAATGTAAAACCCTTTCATTTTGTGTGAAGCTGCAGCATAGGAAGAAGGTTTTTCAGGAATTGCTTATTTTCCTGAAGGCTTCCAGCGTTGCAAGCACTTTACCGCTGTCAATCAGTTCTGCAGCCAGCGAAATTCCTTCTTTCATGCTGTCAGCTTTTCCGCCGATATAAAGTGCGGCTCCAGAATTTAAAAGAACTGCATTTCTTTTTGGTCCTTTTTCTCCCTTCAAAATAGAAAGTGTGATAGCCGCATTTTCTTCCGGAGTGCCGCCTGTAAGCTCTTCTTTATGGCAGGAAGCCAGGTCAAAGTCTTCCGGTTTTATGGTATAGCTTGTGTATTCACCATTATTTATTTCGCAGACAGCAGTGGGTGCGCTTGCGGAAATTTCATCCATTTTGTCAAGCCCATAGGCCACAAGACCTCTTTTTATGCCAAGGCTTGAGAGAACCTTTGCAAGGGGTTCTACCAAAGAAGAATCATAAACACCCAGAAGCTGCATGGAAGGAGAAGCAGGATTGGTCAAAGGGCCTAAAATATTGAATACCGTTCGTATACCAAGTTCTTTACGGATAGAACCTACATATTTCATAGAGGTATGATACTTTTGTGCAAATAAAAAGCAGATTCCGGCTTTTTCAAGAAGTTCTTTACATTTTTCAGGGGTAAGATCAATATTAACACCGAGGGCCTCCAGACAGTCGGCTGCTCCGCATTTAGAGGAAGCGGCACGGTTGCCATGCTTTGCTACCTTAATGCCGCCTGCAGCAGCAACCAATGCAGAAGTAGTGGAAATATTAAAGCTGTGGGAACCGTCACCACCTGTACCTACGATTTCCAGAACATCCATATTATGAGTTACTTTAAGGGCATGGCTTCTCATGGCGGCAGCACATCCGGCTATTTCATGTATGGTTTCCGATTTGGTGCTTTTGGTGGACAAAGCAGCCAGAAAAGCGGCATTTTGTGTGGGAGAAGTTTCTCCGCTCATAATTTCATTCATGACAGAATAAGCTTCTTCGTAAGTTAAATCCTGTTTATCAACTATTTTTACAATTGCTTCTTTAATCATTTTTCCTCCTTTCGGCCTGTTTGGAGAGGCGTTCGCATTATTTATTATCAGTTACATTTTTATAAATTTCTGCGTTGCGTATAATTTTTAACCTGTTTCAGGAAATTGGATACAATAGATTTCCCATCTGGGGTAAGGATGGATTCAGGATGAAACTGCAGTCCATACACAGGATATACCTTATGCTGGATAGCCATAACTTCTCCATGATTGGTTCTTGCGATTACTTTAAGGCATTCTGGAAGGGTTTCTTCAACAAGTGCAAGAGAGTGATACCTTGCAACAGATATGCGATCAGGTAATCCCTGAAAAATGGGACTGCTTCTGTCAAGCGTCATATCAGACTGCTTTCCGTGCATTAATTCTTTGGCATAGGAGATCGTTCCACCATAAGCCATACAAATGGCCTGATGCCCCAGACAGACGCCCAGAATAGGAACATGCCCGCCTGATGTTTTTATAAAATCAACACAGATTCCTGCATCCTCCGGTCTGCCGGGGCCGGGGGAAATGATAATTGCTTCTGGTGTCATTTCCTCAATTTCCTTTACAGAAGCAGCATCATTTCTAATGACTTTAATATCTGGATTTAAGGAACCAATCAATTGGAACAGGTTATAGGAAAAACTGTCGTAATTATCAATTAGTAAAATCATTATTCCACCTCCCCTATGGATTTTAGTGCATTAATTACTGCTGCCGCCTTGTTTATACACTCCTGATATTCCTTTTCAGGAACAGAGTCAGCCACGATTCCTGCTCCGCTTCTTACAAACACTTTTCCATTTTTTTTGTAGGCAATACGGATGGCAATGCAGGTGTCCAGGTTGCCGGTAAAGTCCAGATAGCCGATTGCCCCTCCGTAAATCCCCCGCTTGTTGTCTTCCAGATCATTAATGAGCTGGCAGGACCTGACTTTTGGTGCACCGGAGAGTGTGCCTGCAGGAAGTACAGCATCAATTGCTGACAGAGCATCTTCTGTTTCTCTGATTTGTCCCCGTACAGTGGAACCAATATGCATCACATGAGAATACTTTTCGATGCTAAGGTATTTCTCCACTTCTACGGTTCCAAATTTGCTGATCTTTCCAATATCATTTCTTCCAAGATCCACCAGCATGTTATGTTCGGCTAATTCCTTTGGATCGGCTAAGAGCTCTTTTTCCAGTGCTTTATCTTCTTCCGGCGTTCTGCCCCTTTGGCGTGTGCCTGCCAAAGGAAAGGTATAAAGAATATCATTTTCTAATTTAACCAAAGTTTCCGGCGAAGCGCCTGCCACTTCCAAATCACTGCTGGAGAAGTAAAACATGTAGGGCGAAGGATTCAGGGTTCGAAGAATCCGGTAGGCATTTAAGAGACTTCCTTCAAAATCAGCTTCAAAGCGGTTGGAGAGAACAATCTGAAAAATGTCTCCTTCCTTAATGTGATGTTTGGCCTTTTCTACCATCTTGCAGTATTCTTCTTTTTGAAATAAAGGATGAAATTCTGTAGTACATTTGCCGGAAAGACCTGGGGCAGGTCTGCCTTCTTTTATCAGTTTTTCTATTTTCTTTAATTCGACAGACGCCCTTTCATATTCATCTTCTAAATGTTCAAGATTGATATTAATAATTAAAATAATTTTCTGTCTGAAGTTGTCAAAGGCAATTACTTTATCAAACAGCATTAAATCCACATCCTTAAAGCCTTCTGTATCGGCAGCATTTAAATTTAAAGAAGGCTCTGTATATTTCAGGTAATCGTAGGAAAAGTAACCTACCAGTCCTCCGGTAAAAGAAGGAAGATACAGGAAGCGTGGACTTTTGTACTGACTTAATATCTGCCGGATGTGTTTTCCCGGCTCAGTTGTTTTAAAAGAGGATTCTCCCAGCTTCATGTGTCCATTTTGACATGTAATCTCCAGACTGGGATCATATCCTAAAAAGGTGTAGCGTCCCCATTTTTCGTGGTCAGAAACAGATTCCAGTAAATAACAGTGTGTGGAAATCCCTTTTATTATTTTAAGAACTTCAATGGGAGTTCTGATATCAGATAGAATTTCCATGCTGACAGGAGCTGTTTTGTATTTATTTTCTTTTTGAAGCTCTTTTAGTACATTGATTTCAGGTTGTATCATAATGCCTCCTTTCATTAAGCATCTGCGGAATTTATAGAGTGCGGGCGGTTTTTTAAAGCAAGGCCGAAATTCTATATTTATCTATGCGCGGACACAAAAAACGTCCTTGACAGAATCATTCTGTCAAGGACGAATAATATGCTTTATCCGCGGTGCCACCTTGATTTACAGCTTTCGCCGTACACTTAGCAGGATACCATCATATCCCTGGCAACTGACGTATGCCTTACGTTGCAGAATACTTAACAGTTACGAAGCAACTATTGTTCACTGCACCCTCAGCGGTCCATTTGATGATTTGTTTTCCGCCCATTCTCAGCAATCCGGGCTCTCTGTGGGAGCATCATCACCTTTATCTCCGCATCAACGGTTTAGGTGTTATTAATTTTTTACATAATATCACTGCAAAAATAAAAAGTCAAATATTTTTTAGCAGCTTACTTTTAAAAATTGTGCATTGCCATGAATTTTAACAGGAACAGAGTCTGCAGGTACAAAAATACAGTCGCCACGAAAGAAGGGGAGCATTTCATTTTTTTCAAAGGAGATGCTTCCACATCCGTCCATACATAACAGCACTTCAAAGGATAGTCTGGTGGTGGTAAAAGTAACCATTTCACGGAACCGCTCCGTATTTACCAACATACGCTCCACTTGAAAATATTTGCAGCGATATAAAAATTCAACAGCGCAGCCGGGACGGTATTTTAACACCCGCAGGCTTTGTCTTGGTGCTTCAACACCATTTAAACTGGCTACATCAAGTGCTTTTTCTATATGAAGCTTTCTTTTACGACCTGTTTTGTCAATACGGTCATAATCATACATTCGGTAAGTAATGTTTGAATTTTCCTGTACTTCAGCAATCAGGGCACCTGCGCCAATGGCGTGTATGGTGCCGGGTGTAATGTAAAAAACGTCATTTTTTTTAATGGGAACCTTTTGCAGGTATTTTTCAAGAGTACCCTGTCCAATTGCTTTTTTTATGGTTTCTTTGTCAACAGTGTGGGAAAGCCCATAAACCAGCCTGGCATCCTTGGAAGCATCTATAACATACCACATTTCTGTTTTTCCGTTGGCACCATTTTCATGAGCCATTGCATAAGCATCATCCGGATGAACCTGTACGGACAAGTCCTCTTTGGCGTCAATGAATTTAATCAGAATTGGCAGTTCTTTTTGGGCAATGGAATGCAGCCCTAAATATTCAGGATGCGTCTGCAGCACATCAGAAAGAAAAGCACCTTTATGGATACCGGTAATTACAATGCTGGGGCCGTCCGGGTGGGTGGAGCATTCCCAGGTTTCTGCAAGGGGCGTTAAATTAATTCCCTTAGCAAAATCGTCATTTAACCGGCGCCCGCCCCACAAATAATCCTTTCCTGCCGGTTTTAATAAAAAAGGCTTATTCAAGTGCATATTTTTGTTTGTCATGGACACTGATCTCCTTGCCTAATTGAACCTCGATCAGTTTTAATTCTGTATCGGCAAAAATGGTATGACGACAGCCGGCCTGCATGGTAATCACGTCGCCAGTGCTGACCTCCTGTTCCATTCCATCTACAACAGTATGCCCTGTGCCTGAAATAACCACCCAGACTTCATCTCTGTGTTTATGACTGTGATAATTCATCTTATGTCCTGCGTTTAAAATTACCTTTATGGTCATGCTTCCTGAGTCTACGTCCAAAACGCGAAAGCTTCCCCAGGATTTTTCAGCAAACATAATCTGCTGGTCAAACTGATCAACGAAAGGTTTTATGTAACTTGACTGTTCTTTATCTGAAACCAGAATGCCGTCCGGGCTGGCTGAGATAACTACGTCAGATAACCCCATTGCAAGAATGGGAACGTCAAGCTCATTAATGATATGAACATTGCTGCATGTTTCATTCATTAAGGCTTCTCCCACTTGGGGATCTTCCATTGCTTCTGTCAGGGTATTCCAGGTGCCAAGATCCTTCCACTGGCCGGAAAAACGCATTACCTGAATTTTGTCTTCTTTTTCCACAACTGCATAATCAAAACTTATTTTAGTCAAGGTTTCATACTTGGAAAATAAATCTTCATAGTCGGTAAAATCAATCAGTTCATGTGCTTTATCAAGAACATATTTCAGCTTGTAGGCAAATACGCCGCCATTCCATAAGGCGCCCTGTGCAATATATTCTTTGGCAGTTTTCACATCAGGTTTTTCTTTAAAACAGGAAACAGCACTGATAAAATTACTGTTTTCAGGAATGATATATCCATATTTTTCACTGGGGTAGGTAGGTTCAATTCCCATCAAAACCAGATTTGCCTCTCCCTTATCTGCCTGTAAGCTTAATTCTTTAATCATTTCAAAGTAATCATCTTCTACATAAGGATCTACAGGACAGACTACCACGGATTCTTCCCTGGAAATGCCCAGAACATCATGAAGGTAAGCAGTTGCCAGAGCAATGGCCGGGAAGGTGTCCCTTCGGCAGGGCTCCACAGAAATGCCCACATTGTCACCTAACTGGTTGTGGATTGCAGATACCTGTGTTTTGGATGTGGCAATGGTAACGGTGGCATTTTCATCAGCTCTGCGGATCTGATGATAGACACGCTGCACCATAGACTCATAGTCTCCATCTGGTGTCTTGAAAATTTTAATAAACTGTTTGGAACGGATATCGTTGGACAGCGGCCATAGCCTTTTGCCGGAGCCGCCGGATAGTAATACGATGTTCATTTTTATTAATCCTTCCTCATTTCTACATGGATTTCTGTGCATAATTAATACAAAGCTAATATGGATTTATTATAGGGCAAAGAAAAGAAAAAGTAAACAATTCAAATTGTACGTAAAACAGGTTCAGATATTCCCTGTTTTGTTTCGGAGTGATTTAGTACAATAAACTTAAGTATGCTATGATGCAGTAAATTTTGCTTTTCCTGTCAGGGGGTAATTACGTGGATAAATTTAAAAACAGTCTTTTTATGAAACTTATTGCTTTATTGATGCTGATTATTATTCTGCCAGGTATTGTATCTAATGTGATTGCATACAGGCAGAATTATCATATGATGCAGCAACAGATAATTGACTGGAATGAAAGTATGATGGGAATTGGCATGGAGGAAACAATAGATTATATTCGCAGGATAGAACAGGCGCCAATGAATTTATTTGAAAATCCGGATGTCGTCAGAATATTAAATCGAAAAACAAAATTTACAGATGTAGAGCGCTATATGGTGCGTAAATACGGCAAGGCTGTCAGTGATAAAGCGCCTGTAATTTTTCGTATCGTAATGTACTGCAAAAATGGAGAGGTTATTGATGGGGTTTATGCGAATGCACAAAGGAGGATGGAAATTGGGGAATATCAATATCCGGAGCGGAGTGAAGATATTTTTCAGGTAGGAAGAGACGAAGCGGGAAATCCAATTTATTTAATTTACAACATGGATATTCAGAATGTCCCATCTTATGACACTACTGTCAGTATGCGTATTTTTGCAGACTTAAAAGAATTACAGGATGTGACAAAAACATTGTGCGGCCAGTATAAAGATAATGTGGTTATGGTTTGCCTTGGAGAAGATGGCGGAGAACTGATTTATACGTCAAGTTTTTTTGAAGATGCAGATTATGCAGAAAAAGAACTTTTAGAAAATCATTATACCAAAGGAATATTGGATGGAGCAAAGGGAATGTTTTTTCTGAAAAGAGATTTCTATAAAGGAGAAGAGGTTCGTCTTATTATGTTTGTAGATAATCACTGGTTTACGGATCCGGCAGAGAGAGCCGTCATTGGGGCAATGGCAGTGCAGGCCTGTCTATTGGCAGTATCCGTAGTATTTTTGTTTCTGGTGTTTAATCTATTTATTTCTCCGGTGAGAAGAATGCTTAATAATATGGAGTCTGTGAAACAAAAACCCGAATTTGTATATAAGTTGAAATCAAATCGAAAGGATGAGCTGGGAATTCTGGAGAATCAATATGCGGAAATGATGACAAGCCTGGATGAGCTGATTAATAAAAATTACCGTTATCAATTAGAGGTGACAAAATCCCGCTTTAAAATGCTGCAGGCACAAATCAATCCACATTTTTTGTATAATATGCTGCAATATATCAGTACAACTGCGTTGAAGAATCATTGCCAGGAAGTTTCAAGACAGTTGACACAACTTGGAGAACTGTTTCAATATACAGTGAATACCGGAGAGGATATTGTTACCCTTAAAAAAGAACTGAAGCATATTGAAAACTATATTGCGCTGCAGGAGGGCAGATTTGCCGGAAGATTACATTTTATGCTTCATTATCCCAAAGAGGCAGACAGCCTGCTTATTCCCAAAATGATTCTCCAGCCTCTTGTGGAGAACAGCATCAAGCATGGAATCGACAAGAAGGATGGAACAGGAACTATCATGATTTCTATTATTGAAAAACCGGATAAATATCAGATACGGGTTATTGATAATGGAATTGGTATGAGCAGAGAACAGATTCAAAAATTGAAGGAAGCTTATAAAAATTATGAATTTACCGCAACTGCGGATCATGGCATTGGCTTATTAAATGTGCTGCAAAGATGCAGCATTTATTATGAAGAGAAATTTGACTGGGAAATTAAAAGCATATCCAAAGTGGAAACAACAGTGGAATTTATAATAGCAAAAGAAAATAAGGAGCAGGAATGAAAGTAATAATTGTTGATGATGAAGTTCATATGAGGGAAGCTATTGAACTGATGATTGACTGGAAGAGTTATAGGGTGCAGGAAGTTTACTATGCGCAAAATGGAATAGAGGCTTTAAAAATAATTGACGAGAAAAAGCCGGATATTTTACTTTGTGATATGGAAATGCCGGTGATGGGCGGAAGAGAACTTCTAAGAGAGATCATGGAGCGCCAGATTAAAATTCAGGTGATTGCAGTCAGTGGATACAGCGATTTCTCCTATGTTTATGCCACGCTGCTGGCAAATGGAGTTGACTATATTTTAAAGCCCTTCGGAAAGGAAACTCTGGTGAATGCGCTGGAAAAAGCCATTTTAAAAGTTCAGGGAGAAAAGGAAGAGGCTGTTAAGAACAGACAGCATGAACAAATGGGGCTGGCTGTGGCAAATCAGATCCTGCAGAGTTTTTGCAGGGGAGAAGCGATAAGCGGGAAGCAGATTCAGGAAGCCTTTGTTAAGCTGGGGGCTGAGAATGGAAAATTTTTACTGGTTTCTGTTTTGAGCCGGAATGCCTCAGAGGTTATAGAGAATAAATATGAGGGTGACAGAGAGCTTTGTTTTTTTACCGTAGGAAATGTTATGCGTGACATTTTTAAACTTTATTCTTTTAAACAGGATATCTATGTAGATGAATTTAACTGGCAGATTTTTTTACAGGAAAAGGAATTGAATCCTTTTAGGGTTTCAGATAAGATGAAGATTTTTGAAAAGAAGATAGAAGAAGCTGTTGGACTAAAGATCACCTGGGTAGTGAGTTTGGAACCTGTAGAACTTCATGACTTAAAGAATATATTAGGGGAACAAAATGGAATTTTACGTCAGAGAAATGTTTGGGGCTGCGGCACAATAGCTTCCTTAGCAGAAAAAAATCCCGTGCAGAGTGATGGAGTATTGAGTCTGGAATTGCGAATTATAAGTGTTATGGAGAATAAGGACAGAGAAATGCTTAAAAAAATCATCAGAGACTACTGCAGTAGCTTAAAGAGGGGAGGGGCGCTAAAATTACAGGAACTGCAAAGATGTACTGCCGACATGAATCTTTTGATTGGGCGGCTTGCCGCCAGACAGGAGAGGGAGGCGCATGCAGAACTTCTTTCTCTGTGGATCAATGACATTGATTTATGGGAAAAGGAAGTGCTAAAGCGCCTTGACCTGCTTATGGATTATTTCCGGATGAAGGAAGAACCGGCAGAGATAATATATGCTTACATTAAGGAGCATTTTTCGGAAGATATAACACTTTCAACTATTGCAGCGGGCCTTTTTCAGACACCCCAATATGTAGCAAGAATTTTTAAAAACAGATATCATATGACTATTGTAACTGCCATTACGAAGATGCGGATAGAAAAAGCCTGTGAATTACTGAAAACAGGGAAAAGAAGTGTGGCACAGGTGGCGGAAATGGTTGGTTATGAAGATGAAAATTATTTCGGAAGAGTTTTTAAAAAACATACAGGGCAGACGCCTGCCCAGTACAGAAGAGGACAATCTGAGTAAATACAGTTTCAAATTGTGCTGGAAAGAGGTTCGAATGTTCCGTAGAGCATTTGAGGGATGAATTTTATAATAAAGTCATCAAACAGGATACGAAAAATTTCCAGGCAATAATGACTTGCAGGAGTAAAAAGTATCCGGAGATGGAGGGATAATTATGAAAGCAAAAAAAGTGATTAGCTGTCTGACGGCAGCAGCCCTGACATTTTCTGTTTTGGCAGGATGCGGTGCTGATACTGCAAAGGATAATTCATCAAATGCAGGAGAGAGTTCAAACACATCCGAAAGCAGTACAGATCAGGTACAAAGTGAAGATATTGTGCTTACCGTATATCAGGGGACTGCAGGATATGCGGAAATGGTAGAACAGATTTGCAAAGACTATAAGGAAGAAACGGGTGTGACCCTGGAGTGGGAAATTCCGGGAGATGAGCCTTACACCGTGTTAAAAGCCCGCTTTGCTTCCGGAGAAGCACCGGATATTATTGATTTGGGATGCGGAGATTACGATACCTGGTATGAAAGATGTATGGATCTTTCAGGAGAAGCATGGACAGAACATGTTTATGAAGCTTCTTTAGACGGAGGAAGCTATGATGGAAAAGTATATGGTCTTCCTTATGCGATGGAAGGCAGCGGCATTATATATAACAAAGATTTGTTTGAGCAGGCCGGAATTGAAAAAGTACCTGAAACAATCAGTGAATTAAAGGAAACCTGTGAGAAGCTGCAGGCAGCAGACATTCAGGCTTTTGGCGAAGCGTGGGGAGACTGGGGATTCTTAATGCATATTTTGGGAATACCTTTTACTTACGAAGGCGCATTGGAAACTTCGGAGAGACTTTCTGCAAAAGAAGAAACATTTTCCAACATGAAATATATGGAAAGCTTTTTTGATTTTTATGATCTGACGCTGGAATATGGCTGGGGAGCAGAGTCCATAGGACATCACTTTGATGATCAGATTAATTCTTTTGTCAAAGGGGAAATCGCTATGGTAAAACAGGGAACCTGGTATACGGATGCACTTTTGAGCGTTAATCCTGATATGAATATCGGTTTGTTTGCAGTTCCTCTTACAGATGATCCTTCTCAGACAAAGCTACAGGTTTCCACTACCAGATTTTTAAGTATTTCCAATACTTCCAAACATGAGGAAGAAGCAAAAGCATTTTTGCAGTGGTTTGTGGACAATGCACAGAAATACATGGTTGAAAAAATGCGTATTGCAGCGCCCTATGACACCCTGGATTTATCAGATATAGGCGCATTGAACATGGACATGAACCAGTATATGGCGGATGGAATGTCTTATGATGGGTTTGGCATTGAAGAATGGCCTTCCGGATTTAATACGGATCAGGCAGAACCTTTACAGGCTTATGCAGCAGGAGCGGCAGACAGAGAAGCAACCTGCAAGGCATTGCAGGAATTGTGGGATGGCAGAGTAGCATCTTCTTCCGTAAAAGAATAAGAAGAGATATTGACGGGCTGCTGCAGAAAATATTGCAGCAGCTTTCCCTTTAAGGAGAAAAAGTATGAAGTCGAAAAAGACAACCTTAAAAACAAAAAATAATTTTGTATACGCAGTGTTTGTAGCGCCGGCAGTTTTGCTCAGTATTCTCTTTATTTTCGTACCACTGCTCATAGGGCTTTATTATTCCTGCCGGGACTGGAACGGAATCAGTATCAGCTCAAATTTCGTAGGAATAAGAAACTATGTAAATGCATTGTCGGATAAGGGGTTTTTGGGAACCATTGGTTTTACGCTAAAGTTTGCATTTGTGATGGTGACCGGTTATAACGTTTTGGGGCTGACACTGGCAATGCTTTTAAATATGAATCTGAAATTAAAGGGAATCCTTCGGGCTGTTTACTTTATGCCGATTGTGATCGGTACTGCGACAGTGGGATATTTATGGAACTTTATTATTGGATCGTTTCTCCCTTTTTTAGGAAGAACCTTTGGGATTGGAATGTTTGAAAAAAACTGGCTGGCATACCCCAGTACAGCCTTTCTTTCCCTGGTGATCGTCAGCCTTTGGCAGGGAACAGGTTATTATATGATTATTTATCTGGCCGGACTGCAGGGAGTGCCAACTGATCTTTTAGAGGCGGCGGAGATTGATGGGGCAGGGTTTAGGGATCGCTTTACAAAAATCATATTACCGCTGATCCGTCCCTCCATTACCATCTGCTTATTTTTAAGCATTGTCAACAGTTTAAAGGCGTTTGACTTAAATTATGCACTGACAGGAGGCGGCCCATATGGAACCACCAAAACCATTGCATATCAGATCTTTTTGGATGCTTTTAATGCGGATCAATTATCCTATGCCTCCGCGAAGGCTGTTATCTTTTCCGTAGTAATTGGAATTGTGGCAATTATTCAGGTAAAGACAACCAGAAGGAAGGAGGTAGAGATGTGATGAAACAAGGAAAAGGTGGAAAAAGAAGGAAGTATGGCATGGGACTTTTTTGTGTGGAAGCAGTACTTGTGGTATTAGCCTGTTTTATGATGTTTCCTATGGTTTTAATTTTTGTAAACAGTTTTAAAGGAAATGGAGAAATTTTGCTTGATATGCTTGCACTGCCTGAAAAATGGAGTTTTGGAAATTACAGGGAAGCTATATCCAAAATGAACTTTTTCCGGAAGTTTGCCAATACCATTTTTGTATCTGTTTCGGCTGTGATGGGAATTATTTTGTTTGGCTCTATGGCGGCTTATAAAGTGACAAGGGTAAAAAATAAAGTAAGTAATGTGATTTACTATGGAATTTTATTTACAATGGCAATTCCTTTTCAGGTGTTAATGGTGCCTATCGTTATCGTTGCAAGAAATCTGCATATCGTAAACACCCTGTACGGGATGGTCATTATGTACTGGGGATTTCTGCTGCCGATGGCAATGTTTTTGTATTGTGGTTTTATAAAGGGTGTTTCCAGAGAACTTGAAGAAGCTGCTTTAATTGACGGATGCGGTCAGTTTCAGGCGTTCTTTTATGTGGTATTTCCCATTTTAAAACCCATTACAGCAACAATTGCAATTATTAACATGCTGGGGGTATTTAATGATTTTATGCTTCCTCTTATTATGATTAATTCGGAAAAACTGAAAACGATTCAATTATCCATGAGTGTATTTTATGGTACCTATTTAAACCGATGGGACTTGATTATGGCGGCTTTAGTGTTATCAATTTTACCAGCGCTTATTTTCTTTTTACTTTTTCAAAAACAGATTATTAAAGGCATGGCGGACGGTGCGGTAAAGGGATAAAACCGTAGGCAAGTGGATTTAGAATGGAGGGGTTAGATGAAAGCAATTATAACAAGAGCAGATGACTGTGGCTGTTCACATGCGGCAAATGAAGCAATTTTTGAGGCGGCAGAAGCAGGATTCATTAAAAATATATCTTTAATGGCGTGTGGAGAATACTTGGAGGAGGCGGCAGAAATGCTGTCGGATAAAAAGGATATTTGCTTTGGACTGCATGGCTGTATCAATTCCGAATGGGATAGAGTAATTTGGGGGCCGGTTGCGCCAAAAGAAAAAGTATCAAGCCTGATAGATGAAAGAGGCGTTTTTTATCAGTCGCCTGAAAGATTCTGCGTACATATGCCGAAGCTGGAGGAAATCATTACAGAATATAAATATCAATTGGAACATGTAAGAAAAGCAGGATTTAACATTTCATATATGGATTCCCATATGCTTCCGGAAGTATATGTATCCGGGCTTGGTGAAGCCATGAGCCGGATGATAGAAGAGGAAGGTCTGATAGATCATAAATGGTATAACCGTATTTTACCAGGAAATGACCTTTTTGCAGAAAAACCATATTTGTTTGAAGAGACACTTAAAAAAATGGAAGGGCAGTATCTGTTTATCATGCATCCTGCAAAGTATGGAAAAGAAATGAAGTTAACAGGAAATAAGGAATTCAGCGGCGAAGGAGTGGCCAGAGCACGCGAATTGGATTACCAGTTTTTAACAGATTACCAGAATGTAATGCTTTGCAAACAATATAAGGTAGAGCTGCTGCGTTATGATGAAGCAGCCAAAGGGCAGGAAATCAGCCTGTTTAATATGGCGGATTTTAAAAAGGAGGTCAAATAAAGAAATGGGGGATAATATGAGCTTTTACCATGTAATGCAGATAGATGAATGTACCTGGCGGATTGAAGACTGTTTTAAATGCCATATGTATCTGCTGGAAGGAGAAGAAAAGGCTGTTTTAATTGATACCGGGATGGGGATGCCGGGGCTTAGGGAGTGTGTAGAGGAGCTGACCAAAAAGCCGGTTATGGTTATTAATACCCACGGGCATTTAGATCATGTTGGAGGAAACTGCCAGTTTGAAAGCCGGTATCTGATGGAAGAGGATCAGGAGGTTTTAAAAGAACACACAAATATAGAATTCCGAAAAGAGATGATTAAAGGATTTTTACAGGAATTTGCTCTTCCACTTACGGAAAATGAAATTGAGGAATTGTCCCATGCAGGGCAGATGGTTCCTTATTTGCCCCTTAAGAATGGACAGATTATTGATCTGGGAAAGCGCGCTTTGGAAATGATTGCAACACCGGGGCACACAAAGGGAAGCATATGTGTGTTTGATCAGGAAAGAAGAAATTTATTTTCCGGAGATACGGTATGTGATCAGGGGATACTGCTTTTCCTTCCCCACTCGGCATCTGTCAAAGAATTTCTACAAAGCATTCAATTGTTAAAGAAGCAAAAAAACAGTTTTGACAGAATCTGGCCGGGGCATCATAAATTTCCTCTGGATTTGGATTATCTGGAAGAATACGAAGAATGCGCAAAGCAGATTTTGGAAGCGCCACAGGCAGGAGAAAATATAAGTACCAATCTGGGAAGTGGAAAAATGTGGTTTCACGGACGCATTTCCATTGCCTACCGGACGGAAAATCTGTGATTAACTGTGTGCCTGCGCTTCCATTGCTTATGCAGGTACAAGAAAGGAATTAAGAAAAATGGAAAAGCAGTTTTTTTATGAGATAGAGGGAAATGCCAAAAGTCAGGAAGCACTTTTGCTGGGTGAAACCATTTTTCACAATGCCAATGGCTACATTGGAATAAGAGGTGCTTATGAGGAAGGATATCCGCCGGAATATATCAGTATCAGGGGACAATATATCAATGGATTTTATGATATTACGGATATGAAGCAGGCTGAGGCCCTTTGCGGTCTGATTGAGAAAAAACAGACTATGCTTAACATTGCAGACACCCAAAGTGTGGAAATCTGGCTGGGAGGCGAGCAGTTTTCCCTGTTTTATGGAACTGCAAAAGAAGTAAAAAGGTCTGTGAATTTAAAGAAAGGTGTAACTTTGCGAAAAATAGCGTGGGTTTCACCGGAAGGAAAAGAAATTTCATTACAATTTCGCAGGATGACATCTTTTGTAAAGCTTCCGCTTTTTTTACAGGAAATTACATTGACCTGTCACAATTATGAAGGAGAGGTATGTCTTATTTCCTCACACTTTGGAGAAGCAGAGAACTTTTGTGATCCTTCAGATCCAAGGGTGGCAGGAGAAAAAACACAATATTTGTTTGCAGATACGCCTCACTGCCAGGGAGATATTTCCCTGATTTTAGCGAAAACGTCACGGTCAGGACTTAGCCTGTGCAGTGGAGTGGCACATGCGGTTCCTGCTGGCTTTGAGAAGCAGACAGTTGTAAAAGACAAAAAAGCAGTACATAAAATAACTGGAAAATCAGTAAAAGGAAAAACCCTGCGGTTTTATAAATACAGTTGGTTTTCAGATTCGATCAGATGTGGAAATCCGGAAGAGGAAACCGAAAAAAAACTAAAGAAAGTAATGATGCAGCCGGTAGAAGAACTTTATGGTGAACAAGAAGAATATCTTTCGGATTACTGGGAAAAAAGTAATTTGGAAATAGAGGGCGACGAGGAGCTGAATAGTGCTGTTCACTATAATCAGTATGCGCTTTTGCAGTCCGTAGGCAAAGACTGCTATAGCAATATGGCGGCAAAAGGATTAAGCGGAGAAGGATATGAAGGCCACTTTTTCTGGGATACGGAAATGTATGCATTACCCTGCTTTACCATCACCCGGCCGGAGATTGCAAAGACATTAATTTCGTTCCGGTACAGGACATTGAATCAGGCAAAGGAAAATGCCAGAAAACTGGGGCATAAAAGGGGAGCGCTGTATCCCTGGAGAACCATAAACGGAGAGGAATGTTCTGGTTACTTCCCGTCAGGAACTGCAGCTTATCATATCAGTGGGGATATTGCCTATTCTGTTGCGGCGTATTACTTAGCAACAAATGATGTGGAATTTTTGTGTGAACAGGGAGCAGAAATTTTGCTGGAAACCGCCCGCCTCTGGGTGGATATGGGGAACGATGTGGATGGACAGTTTCATATTCAGGATGTAACCGGACCGGATGAATATACCTGTATGGTGAACAACAATTATTACACAAATCTGCTTGCAAAATACAATCTGGAATGGGCGGAAAAATGTAAAGAATTATTAATGGCGGAAGGAAAATGGGAAGCATTAAGCAAAAAAATAAATCTTCTGCCGGAAGAAATTGAAGAATTTAAAAAGGCTGCAGAGAACATGTACCTTCCCTATGATGAAGCGTTAGACATTAATCCTCAGGATGATTCATTTTTAAAGAAAAAGAAATGGGATTTTACTAATACGCCAAAGGAAAATTATCCTCTTTTGCTTCATTACCATCCTCTTGCACTTTATCGAAAACAGGTATGCAAGCAGGCAGATACTGTGCTGGCACATTTTATTCTGGAGGATTATCAAAAACTTTCTACTATACGTAATTCCTTTTTATATTATGAAGGCGTGACAACTCATGACTCATCCCTGTCAACCTGCATTTTCAGTATTATGGCGGCAAAACTGGGTATGGTGGAAAAGGCTTATGATTACTTTGGAGAGTCGGCGAAGCTGGATTTATTTAATACACATAAAAATACAAAAGACGGAATCCACACAGCCAATATGGCAGGTAATTATATGGCCATTATTTATGGGTTTGCAGGTTTGAGAATCAAAGAATCAGGATTATATTTATCCCCCTGTATACCGGATAGGTGGAAAAGCTATCAATTTCGTTTTCAGTATCGGGGAACGAGACTGGAAGTTAAGGTAGATAAAGAAGGCTGCCGGATTCACAGGCTGGAAGGGAAGCCGGTAGAAATTCATTTACATGGCAGTCCTGTGCTGGTGGAAGATGATATCAGGCTGTATAAAAGACAGGAGGATAAATGATTTAAATACGCAGAGAGGAATGAAAATGATATGCAGTATAAAGGAATTGTTTTTGATTTGGACGGAGTGATCTGCCATACGGATAAGTACCATTATATGGCATGGAAGCAGATTGCTGATGAAATCGGAGTATATTTTGATGAAGCCATTAATGACAGATTAAGAGGGGTAAGCAGGATGGAAAGCCTTGAGATTATCCTGGAAAAATATAAGGGAGAGCTGACAGCAGAAGAAAAACAAAAGCTGTCTGAAAAGAAAAATAATATATACAGAAATCTGCTTTGTCAAATGTCGCCGAAAGATGTTTCAGAAGAGGTGGCAGAGACGTTAAATGAGCTGAAAAGAAGAAACATACGGATAGCAATCGGCTCTTCTAGTAAAAATGCATGTTTCATATTAAGGAAAATTGGATTGTTGGAAATATTCGATGCAACTTCTGACGGAAATAATATCAGCAGATCAAAACCGGATCCGGAAGTATTTTTAAAGGCGGCAGAATATTTAAAACTGGATGCCGGAGAATGCCTTGTGGTGGAGGATGCCAGATCGGGGATAGATGCGGCAGCGGCAGGAGGATTTCCATGTGCGGGACTTGGCGATGCGGCAGCTTATGAGAAAACAAATTATCCATTACATAGGTTTTCGGAGGTGCTTTCTGTTATTGAGAACAGGAACCGGTAAATAATGCTTATGAGCAGCTAAAAGCTGATTTAATGATAAAGGAGGAAAATAAAAAATGGCAGTTTTTGAATTTAATTTTTATTCCACAAAATTAGGACGTTATGTACCTGCGATAGGAATTTTACCCACAGATGGAGGGGAGGTTCATCCGGAATGCATTCTGGAATGTTATGAAAGGCCAATGAAAACAATTTATCTGCTGTCAGGTTATTCAGGAGGGCATACAGACTGGCTTCATTACACCCAGATTGTAACCTTTTGTCTTAAATATAACGTAGCTGCATTTATGCCTGCAGGCGAAAATTCATTTTATTTAGATAGCAAAAAAAGAGATGCTTATTATGAGCAGTTTGTGGCGGAGGAATTTGTAAATTATACAAGAAAAACTTTTGCAGCAGTATCAGATAAAAGAGAAGATACCTTTATCGGAGGGATTTCCATGGGAGGCTTTGGAGCCCTGTATTTAGGTATGCGGCATTCTAAAGTATTCAGTAAGATTTTGGCTTTGGCGCCTGGTATTTTGTGCTACGGCTATAATGAACACAGTAATTTCTTCTTTGACGCAGGGATGACAAAAGAATACTGTGACACTATGTTTGGGGATCCTAAAAAACTGATCCTGTCTGAAGCAAATCTGGAAGTACTTTATCAGAGATTAAAACGGGATAAAGAAGAAATTCCTGCTATTTACCTGACTTGTGGAACGGAAGACTTTGTGCTGGAACATAGCAGAGTGTTTTATCAATTCTTAAAAAAGGAAAATGCCTCTTTTTATTATGAGGAAACGCCGGGCACTCATGAGTGGTATATATGGAATGGACACATTGATA
>ERZ777305.1538-NODE-1538-length-26150-cov-4.750795_pt1 | contig 26150 bp, 35 predicted proteins | sample MGYA00374965_ERZ777305 | MGnify/ENA primary metagenome ERZ777305 (study PRJEB29328, sample SAMD00013331) | mouse gut metagenome | study: EMG produced TPA metagenomics assembly of the Metagenome analysis of fecal microbiota from mouse which was promoted... | reverse complement strand
CTTTGGTATCCTCTTTGGTATCCTCTTTGGTATCCTCTTTGGTATCCTCTTTGGTGTTATCATTGGTATTATTAGAGTATCTTCTTGAAACATTTTTACTCTGACTAATACTCTTATCAATAGGCCGTTTTAAGTTAATCCATACTTTATTTTGATTATTAGTTAAGTTATCAACTTCTTTGCCATAGAAGATATAGTTGATTATTTTTAAATACAAAGATGATTGTTCTTCTTCACTTAACAAACTTATTAAATCTGCATATTCGAGATAAAATGTAAAACTTTTTACTTGTTGATCCATAAGCTATCTCTTTTCTATTTCTACAGTAGTATAAGATTCATTCTCTTGCTTATCGATTTGTTCTACGTTGTATGCTATCATTTGCATGCTTATAAGAACTGTAAATGCAAACAATAAAAGTCCTCTTATATTCCATATTTTCTTTATTATTTTTTTCATAAAGTTTCTCCTTCCGTAATTTTTCTCGCGTTATAGGTTTATTGACAAAATGTAAACTTTTTGCTATTATTAAATAGTAAATTTTTAAATTTACATCTATTATCATGATTGCTTGACAAGGCAATCTTTTTATATTCCTAATTTCTTTTTTACTAATCTTGTTAATGCCATTTTAGGTTTGCCGGATGGGATATAATAGTTCTTATCTCTCATCTCTTCTTGTATTTCTTCAATCAGAGAACGACATCTATTAATTCCTAACTTAGGCATTAATATTTTTATTTCTTTAGCACTAACATAAAGCTGATCTAATATTTCATCTTTTGTTGGTGCTTTATTTTTTTCTTGTTCCATAAAGAACTCCTTTCTACTCTTATGCTATAATTAGCTTAAGGAGGTGTATAAAATTGACAAATAAAGACAAAATGGAAATTGCAGCAAATATTTTGATTTCAATTATGTCTAATTCAAACCTTAAAACAGCTGAAAGATTTGACCAAGCTCCAGAAGTTTTAGAAAAACTTTATAAAAAAATTGATGAATTAGACAAAAACACAGAACAACCAACAATAACTATTGCATAATTCCTAAGATTAGATACTGACATATCTAGTCTTTTTAAATGTCATTATTTTCAAATAACATCTTCATTATTTCAATCTCGTTTGAATCATAACTTTTTTGATTATATAAATCATTAATTAACTTTTGTCTTAAATCTTCTAATGTATGATTGTCTTTTTTCTCTACTGAACAGGTCATAGTTCCATCAGACTTTACTTCAATTGAACTTCTACTTGTTTCATTTTCAATAGCTTGTCTTATTAGTGTTTCAGGAGGTTTTACTTCCTTATCGTCTTTGCTAATTTCATTCATAAGCTGTTTTATACTTCCAAGTTTTTCTATTGTTTCATCATAATTGACTAATTCAATTTTAAATTCGATTATATTCTCTTTTGATTCTTCTTTTCTTTGAGGCATCTCATTTTCCTCTTTTACTTCATCTCCAAAGATAAAGTTCATTATCTCTTCTGTTGTATGTTCTCTAAACATAAAATTCCTTCTTTCTATTGATTGATTTACTCTTCTTTCTAACTTATAATATTTGCTAGAAAGTGAGGTGTTTGAATGAACTTTGATTTAACAATAACAATTAGTGTTATTCTTGCGTTGTCTGCGATTATTTCTCCTATCATAGTTTCCATTATTAACAATCATTATTTAATGAAAAATAAACGTTTCGAAACATATGATTTAGCTAAAATTAAAGCCTTAGAAGAATTTTGCAAAATGTCTGGTGAGCATTTAGCTAGAGCGGATTCTCATACACTAAAGCCTTTTTTTAATTCTTTATATGCGTTACTTCCTTATTTCTCAATTGATGAAAAAGTATTTGTTGAAATTGAGAAATTCAAGTATTCACGTGAAGAATTATCCAAAATTATTAATAGACTACTAATTAAATTGTCAAAACAAGTAAAGTCCAAATAATAGTAATAATTGTTGTGTAAATCGTATAAAGCCATTTACCGTCAATTATTTTTTTATGCCAATAAATATTACAAACTAAATCAGCAATGTAAAATATTACTATCCATATTAAAGTTTTCATCTTATCCTTCCTCTTCTTGAATTACTTTATAAGACAAAATGTCTTGTTTCAATGCAAATAAAAACTCGGATATTTCATCTTCATTAACATCTAAGTAATATAATATTTTCATTACAATATTTAATTCGCAATGAACTAAATCATTTTCATAATTATTATAAACTTGCCTTGAAACTCCAATTTTCTTAGCTACATCATCTTGTGTTAAAAGTCTTTTCCCTCGAAAACCTTTTAATACATTACTAGAATTCATATCGTATTACCTCCTATCTGCACTTATTATATAAGACTATTTGTCTTGTGTCAATATATTTTTGACAATTTGTCTTATCTTTTTTGACAATTTGTCTTTTTAGGTGTATACTCTTAGTTAGAAAGGGGAAATAGTATGGAAAATAATTTCGCTTCTAATTTAAAACATTTGAGAGTACAAGCAGGAATGACTCAAGATGAATTAGCACAAAAATTAGATAAAGATTATTCTACTATTGGAAAATGGGAGTTAGGTCAAAGATCACCAATGATGGTTGATGTTGTAAAAATTTCTGAATTGTTCCAAGTTCCTTTAGAAACATTAATAGGTGGTTCTGTTATCTATGACAACAATGAAGTTAAAAACACAAATGACAACATAGCTATTGATGAATTAGGAATACTGTTCAACAAAGCTAAGCCTCACCTTTCAGAGGATGATGAAGCAACAATAAAATTCATAATGAATAAAACAATAGATAATTATGAAAAAAGCAAGAATCAAGAATAACAATTTAAGTACAGCCGTATCGTACTTAATAATAGAAAGAGGTATTAAGTATGAATTTGAAAAACTTGATTCAGGGGGAAATTGAACAAAGTGATTTATTCAATTATTATAATATAAGTTTATTATACGAAAAATTACCATTTTCAGTGAATGGATTTGTATTTAACTATGATGGAGTAAACTTTATTATTATTAATAATGAACTAACATACTACAAAAAGAAAAAAACAATCCTACATGAATTGGCACATATTGAGCTGAATCAATTATGTCAATATGATAAAGATTTATTTGCTTTCTATGTGAACAAATACGAAGATGAAGCATCTAAATATATTAAGCAAATTATGAATGAAATTAAGGAGGAAAACTTATGAAAAAATATTTATTTAGTTTATGTATAATCGTTTTTGCTTTATGTTTAACTGGTTGTAATGATAAGCCACAAACATTAGGTGAAAAACCTAGTACCACAACAAGTACTACATCCTTGACTACACCTACAACAAGCACTAGTACTGTGGCAAACAAAGAAGATGATACAACTACTACATCAAAAAAGACTACAAGTACTACTAAGAAAACAACAACAAGCACAACATCTAAATATGTGCAACCTACTACCTATCCTAATAGAACAACAACAACTTCTACAACTACTTTAGGTTGTAGAGATAAAAACAACAAACCAGTAGATTGTTCACAATAATATATTAAATAAAAAACGACCGTACTGGAATACGATCGTTGCGAGTACAAAGTACTCTATAGAAAAACCTATAACGCGAATTACGGAATTTTTCTATGTACTAATAATACCATAGATTGATTCTGAATTCAATAAAAGAAAGAAGGAATTAAATTATGGCTATTTATAAAAGCAAAAAACCTACAAAAGATGGAAGGCAATATTTTTTTAGAATAAAGTATAAAGATATAATGGGAATAACACACGATTATACATCACAAAAGTTTAAAAGCCCGAAAGAAGCTAGAAACGAGGAAGCATTATACAGAATAAAGATTAACAATCAAGAGACAATTACATCTTCATTAACAATCGAGCAAGCCTATCTTGAATTAAGAAATTATAAATCACCAAACATAAAAAAGCAGACAATAGTAAAAAATGACAATCTATTTAAATATTTAGCACCAATAATAAATAAAAAAATAAACGACATTGATTTAAATGTGTATAATGTATTGATCGAACATTTAAAGAAAACAAATGTAAGTATTGATTACAAGAATAAAATACTAGGACTCTTTAAACAAATAATAATATATTCTTCAAAGTATCATAACACCAGTGATTCTATTGTTAAATTCATTGATAAATTTAAAAATGTTGGGGAAATAAAAAAAGAGATGGAATTTTTTACTTATGACGAGTATTTAAAATTTATATCAGTAATACCTGATTTGGAATGGAAAACATTCTTTTCGGTTCTATACTTTATGGGAATAAGAAAAGGAGAATGTCAGTCACTTACATGGGCAGATATAAAGTTTGAAAAAAAAGAAATGAGAATAAACAAAACATTAACCACTAAAATAAAAGGGGAAACATACAGCATATCAAGCCCCAAGACAATGAATAGTATAAGAACATTACCAATTCCCAAAAATGTCTTAGAAAGCCTAAAAACAATGAAAGACAAAGCAAAGCAATACAAAGATTTTAAAGAAAACTGGTTTGTCTTTGGTAATACAATTCCTTTCAAAGAAAATACTATACAAAACAAAAAAATAAAGTATTGTAATCGTGCAGGAGTTAAACAAATAAGAATACATGACTTTAGACATAGTTGTGCATCTCTTTTAATAAATAACGGTGCCAGCATTGCTCTCGTTAGTAAATATCTTGGCCACAGCAAGATTTCAATAACCCTAGATATCTATACTCATTTATACAAAAATGAGTTAGAAGAAATAACAAATTTATTAAATAAATTATAAAAAAGTGTGTTTGAGAGTGTGTTTCAATAAAATATATAATTAAAAAACTACGTAAATACGTAGCCTGAATAACAATATGGTTGCCCCAGTAGGATTCGAACCTACGGAATAACAGGGTCAGAGCCTGCCGCCTTACCGCTTGGCTATGGGGCAAAATTTGATACCACATATATAATATCAAAAAATTTACCAAATGTCATTTGATTTTAATAAATTGTAACTCATTTCCATCAATATCTTTAATAAATATTGACTTGCGCTTCAAATCTCCATAGAATGCATTAGAAAAATCTATGCCCATACTATGAAGTAAATCGATTAATTCGCCTTCTTCGTCATAACTATATAGATGCCCTCTTTTTCTAACTCATCTTTGTAACTCCTAACCATTCTTGGAGACACTTCAAGCATATTAGCTAGTTCTTTGCATGAATGTCTTTTACCAGATGATAAAATATCTAACATTTTTATATTCTTTGAAATTTTTGACATTTATTCACCCTCTTTTTCCTTAAATAATATACTAATTGATCATATCCCAATTCAAACTCGGCATCTCTTATGATCTTATTTCTTTCAATTACTTGAAAATTACAATTGGTAAATAACTCTTCTATCTCCAACATTCTATAATAACTCACAAATTCCTCTAAAGATTCATCAAAAGGTTCTGAAACCATTTTCTCGCCATCTCCCTCTTGAAGGATTATAAAGAAAATACCATCATCTTTTAAAAGATCATAGATTGAATCAAATAATCTTTGCATATTCTTTTTTTCTACATGAATAGTAGAATTAATAGCCATTACTCCATCATATCTCTTATTCAAATCCAAATTGAGCATATCCATAACATAAAAATTAGCATTGCTAACTTTATCTTTAGCAATATTAATCATATTAGTTGAATAATCTATTCCATCTAATATTTTTCCCTTATCTGCTACATACTTAGTAAAACTGCCCATCGCACAACCTAAATCGAGAATATTGTTTCCCCTTACTAAATCTATAAACTTATCTATATATTCATCATATGGGTGATCATTCCAAAGTTCTCTATCATAAATATCCGCTATTTTATCATAAGCTTCTCTCGTCTTCATTATTGCATCCATACTAATTCGCTCCTAACAACATTATACCATAATAAAAAGGCCTTTTAAGACCTTCCTATAAAACTAAAGTACCGCTTATTACATACTTTTCCCCATTTTCACATATTTTCTCTATAACTTCATCTTTGATAAAATATATTTCTCCGAAAGCCGTTATACTGCTATCATCAATCAAAATATGACTTCCATCTGTTATAGCATAAATACATCTCTCATTAGACTCTCTTTCAATATATCTTCTTTGATATATTTCTTTCTCCGTTAGACCATCTTCACTCAAAATAAAATGAGGTTCAATATTAATATCCGTAACTCCTAAACCATCAAAGTAAATCGGTTCTGAGTTTTCCATCTCTTCAGGACTATTAAAAACTGAAGAAGACATATTTAAAGCACCAGCACTTTGTCCCATCAAGATTCCATCAAAATTCTTAAGTATATCTTTTAATCCTATTTTTTCAAAAAATTGATGTTGCGTATATGTATCTCCTCCACTTAGATAAATAAAATCGGCATTCTCAACCATCCTTTTGGCATCTAGGGCATTTCTTTCATCTAATGTCTGATAATCTAAAAATGTTATTCCCGATAGTTTTAATGTTTCAAATAACAATGCCGAATATTCCGAAACTTTCTCAATATCTTGATAATCGGATGCTACAAATAATATAGAATTATTTTTATTAAGATGCTTTTTTATTTGGTCAACTAGTCCATTCGTATTATCAATTTCCTTTGCAACCTTTTTTCCATCAACTTTTTGATAATGATTTAAATTACTCGTAAAAATTAATCATATTCATCAATCCTCACTTAATATTTTTGTATCAACTGTTATTGTCTTGTTACCATAATCAACTATTGTCTTAGCATCATAGGGAATTATACATCTTGGTACAGAATGACCAAAGTTAACATTATATAAAACAGGTGTATCAATATCTTCAAAAACCTTACTTATTACTTGTTTATATTCTTCGTAATATACTTCATCAATTGGCTTACCAAATATTACCCCTTGAACTAAACTTAGTATATTCTTTTTCTTAAAGTAAGATAACATCTCTTCCAATTTTTCTGGTGTTGATTTTTCATCACTAGTCTCTAAAAACAATATTTTTTTCTTCCACTCATCATCACTAGGTAAAATATTATATTTTTGATATACAGCTGCTGCTTCTTCATATCTTCCACCTACATATGCTTCATATATACTTTCAATACAACCACCATATAGCTTACCAGTCCTTTTTCCCTCACCATTTAAAATTTCAAAGCCATGAGTTTCTTTTACCATTTCTCTTGGCTTACCCAACTCATCTACTCCATAACTCTTTCTATCCATATACCAAACAGGACTAGAAGTTATCTCCATCTTATCTAGTGCCTCAAAATAATAATCAAAATACTTTTTCGTATAAGGTAACATTTCACTGTCTAATTCCGCAATATCGACAAGTAGACAAGGACCATAAAATGTTGATAACCCCAATCTATTCAACATTAAATGATTATTTGTCGTGTCAGAAAAGCCCGTAAATATCTTAGGATTCTTTTTTACTGCCTCGATAAACTCTTCATCTTCCATGAGATAGGGAATTGTTTTATAAGTATCAAATCCTCCAATGGCGTTTATTATTCCCTTTATTTCTGGATCCATAAATGCCTGCTTTAAATCATGAGCTCGAGCTTCAGGATGCGCCTCTAAATAATCCATATCTTTTAAAGCATTATCCATTATTACGGGAATAAGTCCCATTTCCTCTAATCTTTTAATTCCTAAATCTAATTCATGTTTACAAAAAGGCATACCTAACAAACCTCTTGATAAACTAACTATTGCTACCTTATCTCCTTTTTTTAAACTTTTTGGTTGCATAATATCATCTCCAAATTTATTATATCATCTGTTTTTATTTTCTTCATCTTTTTCTTTTAACTATCTAACTATATTTCTCAATTTAAATTATTTATATAACAAACTACAAATATTTATTCTAGTTTCATTATTATGCTGACCATTTATATAATATTTACTTAAATCTTCATATTCCGAATTTACCGTATCTTCAAAAGTAACTTTATAAAACAATCCTCCCTTGCATCTAGTATAGCTTATAACTGCATGATCATTTTCCACCTGCTTAACACTTTCATCCAATAGTTCTTTATATATTTTTATCTTTTCTTTTATTAACTTCTTTATATCATTATTATTTAAATAATCTAAAACAGCATATTGTAAAAATGCCGAAGTACACAAATCAAAACTGTTTTTATAACTATATAATACATTCATAAAGCCATCCGAGCATATAATATATCCCACATTAATAGATGGACTTATTAACTTGGAAAATGTTCCCAAATAGATGATATTTTTTCCATTATTCATTTCATATAATGTTCTATATTTATAATCAGTATAATTAATTAAGCTATAGGGATCATCCTCAATAACTAAGACATCATATTTGTTGATAATATCCAAAAACTTACTTCTTACTTCATTAGACCAAGCATATCCAGTTGGATTATTAAAAGTTGGTGTTACATAGATTGCTCTCGGTTTATACATTGCTAGAATGTCTTCTAGTTCTTGTAAGTCGAAGCCATCTTCTCCTAAATCACAGCCAAGCAAATTAATATTTATCTTTTTAAAGACATCAAGAGCACCAAAATAAGTTGGCTGTTCCACTAGAATTGTATTTCCTTCATTAAATAAGGCATAAGCTAGCAAATTAAGAGATTGCTGAGAACCACTAGTTATTATTATATCTTTATAGTTAACATTGTAATCCCAAATAGATTTTAAAAAATCCGCAATACTCTCTCTTAATTCTTTCATTCCCTTCGGACTAACATAGGTATTAAAATTAATGCCACTATCGACAACTGTTCTAATACTTTTATTTATCCCTTCACTATCTATTAAATTGTATATACCGAGCGATTTATTCATTACTTCCTCCTACAAATATAAAGTGCACTTTTGCCATTATCCTTTATTTCTATATCAAAATAAGGTTCTAAAATACTTCTATAATCCTCCTCACTTATCCAATCAAAAACCGTAAAATGTGGTTCAAATCCTTCCCTTATTTGCACATGAGATACCTTATTATCCACTAAATATGAAATCTCTAAATAGCTTATATCATCAATAACATATTCTTTTATCATTGGCTTTTCACTAGGCCTACTAGAAAACGTATTAAAAATAAATAAGCCATTCTTTTTTAACATTTTGCTAAACTTTTGAATATCAATATGCAACATCCAATAATTAACTGCTTGTTCACAAAAGACTTTATCAAACTCATCTTCATTGCCATTAACAAATTCTTGAACACTCATATTTTTAACATTAACACCTAAGTCTTCTAAATCAGCAGGAATCATATCTTTCTCCTGATCGACATAAGTAACATCATTACTAAGCATCTTTAATCTTCTTGTTAATCTTCCGTTTCCTCCACACAAATCCAGCACTTTATCATCATTCTGAATATTACCTTCGTCAATTAAGTAATCTACCCCCTTTTTAAAATACCTTTTATATAATTTTTCATAAACATCAAATTTGGGATATTTCATAAATCATACCTTCTTTCCACTTCTTTTAACTACTCTCCCTGGTATACCTACTACTGTCGTATTAGCATCCACACTTTTAAGTAGCACGGCATTTGCCCCTACTTTTACATTGTCGCCAATTGTAATATTTCCAAGTATTTTAGCACCACATCCAATAAATACATTATTTCCAATTGTTGGATGCCTTTTACCTGTTTCTGATCCAATTCCCCCTAAAGTAACTCCATGAAACATTGTTACATTATCGCCAATTATCGCCGTTTCACCAATTACCACACCAATTCCATGATCGATAAATAATCCCTTGCCAATTCTTGCCCCTGGATGTATTTCTATTCCCGTTTTTCTCTTGGCTTTTTCGCTAATATATCTAGCTATTAAAAAGTGCTTCTTTTTATAAAAATGATGAGCTACTTTATAATAAATTAATGCTTTAAATGAAGGATATAACAAGACTTCCATTGTACTTCTAATAGCTGGATCTCTCTCCTTAATGACTTTTATTTGTTCTTTGATATATCCCATATCAAACCCTCCTTATAATTTATTTCCCTTTTTATCAAACAAATATATAACTCCATGATATTTAATATTAAATGATGTTTGATTATCTCTTATTGAATCCTTAACTGTTCCCGGAAAAGCATATTCTTGATACTTTAATTTTGAATCAAAATAATGATTAATATGGACAATTACATCGACATCACTGTTTTCAAATAAATGAGCAAGTAAAGGTGCATTTAAAGTAGCTTTCTTCCCGCAAACATAAATAGTATGCTTTTGATGATCGACATTTCTTACAATGGTATACTCCGATAAATCTTCTTTTCCTCTAATAGTCGTAATAAAACTCTTATCATCTATTCTAACTGCTATACTCCCAAATATATATTTATCTCCATAGACATTTTTTATAAATAATTCCCTATACCTAGACATATATTCTCTAAATACATCTAATCTTTTCTCAATATCAACTTTCTCCTTAACACGTTCTGTATGATAATATTCATCTCTATTGGCATCATCAATATACCCTACTTCATCTTTAATCTCAAAGACGCTTTTCTCCTTAGTTAATACATACTTGTTCTGAGCTGTTTCCATTATAATAAATTGCCATTTTTCGTCTAATAATTCTTTATATGTTTCATCGACGATGTCATCATTTATATTATCTATATGTTTCTTTTTATACTTAATCATATATCATCATCTCATTTATCAACTTTTCGGCAATATCTTCTTTTCCTGAAGCCTCAATATAATCATCCTCACCTATAATATATGCTAAATGATTGCCATTTCTTATATTAGATAAATCATTTGCAACAACTAAATCACATTTATTCTTATTTTTTAACTTGGTAGCCACATCGATTAATTCATCCTTTGTTACGCCATCTAATAATTTGAATCCTACAAGATATGTCTTTGGACTTAAATCCTTAATCATCGAAATTATCTTTGGCGTTCTCTTTAATTTGATCATCAAATCATCCTCATAAGAAGAAATCTTAGTAGCGATAATTGCATTACTCTTATCTGTAATATTATCGTATAATGATAATTTCTTATTGTTTTCTATTGTATCAATAATTCTTTTAGCTGTTGTAACAAAATCCACCGTATAATCTGAGACCGCCATAGAATGAATAAAGTAATCGATTTTTTCTGTCGTAAGTAATTTATCTACTGCTATCTTTAAATCATTCGTATCTATAATCTCTACAATCTCGATTTTTTCATGACTCGGTTTTAGCGCTGTCTTCGAAGCAATATAATAGATCTTTTCTATCTCATCACCTTTTAATTCCATTATCTTATTGGCAATTACCACTCCAAGTTTACCTGTACTGCTATTGGTAATTTTTCTAACATTATCAATTCTTTCACTTGTGCCACCTGCCGTAATTATTATTTTATATTTCATATCCATCCTTCTTTCTTAAAGCTTTTTCGCTTTCTTTTATTCTATATAGACCGCATAAATACTCACAGTTAATATAAAGTCCGTCTAATAATTCATCAATAATTCGCTTTTTTTCTTCTTTATTCTTTATATCTTCATCATCTAAAGTAACTTTCGAACTTCCATAAAGTATTCTCAATTTTTCTCCTAATTTAAACTTAACTTCTATAAAATCATTTGAATTCAGATAACCATTTCCAAATGAAAGAGTAAATGTTGATAATTTATCAAATACTTCACCATCGATTTTGGAAAATAAAACCGTTGTTCCATTGCCAAATATAAATTTGTTTCTTAACTCCCTAAAGCATTCCAAGAATAAATCATTATTACGTACTATATCTAAGCATTCTTTTATTTTTTCCCTTTCTATATCCATGCCCTTACTTTTAAATTCTCTTGAAAACCTTTTTTTGCCATTATCGACATTGGCAAAATAATCATCGCCATCTCTTCTGACAAAATTTACTATAGTATTCCCGTCTTTAAAGGTTTCAAAAGATGGAGCAATTACCTCGAGAATTAAGAGCGCAAAATCACCACTTATCGAATGATAGCCATATAATACCTCTCTTCCCAGTGTCTTTAAAATATCCAAAAGTTGTTCACTTTCTAAATCATATGCCAAATATGCAGTATTAAATTTATTCACAATATCATACAAACTAACTGAATCATCATAATTTATATCTCTTTTACGTCCATTGTTTATAACTGTGCATACTTCATAAGGATCTTTTACTGTCAGTGTTGTAACTAGATTAAAATCATAAATAAAATTTGTTAAATCCATATTATTCCTCCTTAAGCAGTTCATTTAGACTAGCAATTATCTTATCCTTATCTGCCAGTTTTCCAACAGCTTTATATCCACAAGCTAAATTACCACAGACAGGATCAATAAAATGATATCCATATTTTTTAAGTTTTTTTATATTATCTTGTACAATGCCATTTTCATACATTCCATTATTCATTGCTGGCGCTATTAAAACTTGGGATTTTGTTGCCATTACCGTCGTCGAAAGCATATCATCGGCTATACCATTAGCTAACTTGCCAATAATGTTTGCTGTTGCTGGTGCTATTAAAACTAAATCAGCTTTCCTAGCTAGACTTATGTGTTCAACATCAACATGATCTTTTTCATGAAACATATCCACAACTACTCTACTCTTAGATAAAGTTTCCAAAGTAAGTGGTGTAATAAACTTTGTAGCATTTTCCGTCATTATAATATCGACATTTGCGCCCTCTCTTTTCAAATGATTTATAACATCACATATTTTATAACAAGCAATTCCTCCTGTTACTCCAATTAGTATATTCTTATCTTTCATGCTCTTCCTCTCTCTTTCTAATTACATTGTATTCTATTTTTGTTGATAAGTTAAATATATAAATGTTATAATATTAATAAGGAGAACTTATAATGAATATAGACTTAGAATTATATAAAACTTTTTATGTTGTTGCAAAGCATAAACACATGACTAAAGCCAGTGAAGAATTGCACATATCCCAGCCAGCGATATCCCAATCTATCAAAAAATTGGAAGACCAACTAGATGGCACTTTATTTTTAAGAAGCAATAAAGGCATGGAACTTACCGAAGAGGGAAAAATGTTTTACGAATATGTCAAAGGTGCTTTAGAACTTATAGATAATGCCGAAAAGGAATTTACATCTTTTAAAACCCTTGATAAGGGAGAAATAAAAATTGGATGCTCGACTACCCTTACCAAATTAATATTAATGGATTCCATTGAAAAATTTCATCAAGACTATCCCAACACCAATATCAATATTACAAACGAACTTACGAGCAAGTTAATCGAAGATCTAAAATTGGGAAAATTAGACTTTGTCATTTTTAATGAAAGTAACATTAAGGAATCCAATGTTAGTTTGAAAAAAATCAAAGAACTAAAACAAGGATTTATCTATAATCCAATATACTTCAATGATGACGTAAAATCTTTTAAGGATTTAAATAACTTTCCCTTAATACTTCAAAGACCAGAATCTAACAGTCGTAAACTTCTTAATCACTTTGCCCTTCAAAATAACGTAAATTTAATTCCTAAAATAGAAACTGTCAGTCAAGAATTAGTTACAGAATTTACTAATATTGGTTTGGGTATTGGTTTTGCCATAATTGATCTAGCCAAAAGGAACTTTAAAAACTTAAAAGAACTTGAAATAAATAAATCTATTCCCAAAATAAATATTTATTTAGCTACTAACAAGAATACTCTTTTAACATTTGCTAGCAAAAAGTTTATCGAATATTTATAACATATAAAAATGTCAGTATCAATCTACTGGCATTTTCTTTAATTTACCACAACCTAAGTGAAATTTTTTTCTCTTTATCAATCTATCTTTTATTTTTCTCTGCAAACTTGTCTCTTCACTTAAGACATCATAGTTTTCAACACTGCTTATTCCATATACATGGTTGAGAATATCATCTGTACACTCTTCACCCGCAGATATTTTAAATAAACTTTGAAATTTGGCAATATTTGATTCTTCATCGACAAGTTTTAATATTTCTTTACTAAGCAACCAAGAATTACAATAATAATTATACTTATCCAATCTAAAGTACTTGTGTATATAAGATTTTGACTTTTTAAGGGAATCTAATACTTCATCATAATCTAATTTAGTTCCTCCGAAGATATGTATTTTTATATCTTTACCGGACAATCCATACTGCAATCTTCCTACTTCAATTATCTTAATACGAATAAAATAAAGTCCCCATAGTAGCTGAGAAAATCTTATTCCATCTAATTTTCTAATCCATATATCATTAGTAAGACATTCTCTTACTCTCAATTTATGAAGACGTACCTGTTCATCATCAAACAAATGTCCCTTCATGTTGATCATATGCAATTTATATCCCAATAATAGAATAATATTAGTAACCCATAAATCTTCAAAATTAAAAATCTGAGTAATACTCTTAATCTTCCACATATTTGTAAGATCATCACTATATAAAGGGGATAATACTGAATAAAACTGCATTACTAAATCATTTTCAGTTAAATAATCCACACATTTTAAACATCTATTATAATAATCTTCATCATCAATCTCATAAAATTTTAAAGCCTCTTCAATATCTTCAATAGTTATTCCTATCACTTTAATTATCTCCTAGCATCAAAAACTTATATATTTCTCCCCAATTGTTAACAACCTTAAAACATCTAGCATCATCAACTTTATCGGAAGCAGCGTTTTTAAAATATATACCTGTTATATTTTCTTTAGCAGCATTCTTGCATATATCGATATCATCATCGACTATATAATCACATTTTTCACTCTTCAATCTTTCAATTTTGCTATGCTCATTAAAGAAAACTTTTAAATTGTCAATTCCTGCATTTTTTAACTTTTCTAGACCATAATTAGTCTCTTCTTCACTTCTACTTGTTATAACTATAATCTCAAAATTATTCATAAGTTTTTTCAAAACTAATTCTACACCTGTCATAAGATTTGCCGTTGATAAAACTGTTGGAGCGTTTTTCTTGTAGAAATCTTTAAGTTCCTCTTCTGACCAATCATATCTTTTTTGAAATAATCTTGGCGAATTATCAATTATATTATCTCTGCCAAATTTATCGACATCATGCATTTCAGCATATACTCTATACAAATTTTCTGAATCAAATACAACTCCATCTAAATCAAGCGCTATCTTCTTCATATTATCTTTCCCTTCAATTTTTTTACCTTTTCTTTCTTCCCAGTAATACTGCCAAAAGCAAACCAATAAATACTAATAATGCTCCTACACCAATTATAATATATTTATCATAATTTTTCTTTTCTACTATTTGGGAAATTTCTTTTTCCTTTTGCGTACTTGTTGTTGTACTAACTGATGTACTAATAGAAGCTGTCATGCTAGTTGTTGTGCTATTACTTGTCGTCGTTTCACTACTAGTTGTATTATCCGTCATTACCTTAGATGACGTGGACTTCTTAGTTGTCGTCGTTTTCTTTGTCGTCGTCGTTGTTGTTCTTGGAACATCTAAATAGATGAAACCATAATCTGATGTTATTGCTTTTACTTCATCCACAGATATAGTTTGATTGGTTGCTATACCCGTAGAGTTCATTGCACCACCCTCATCATAGGTAATATTATTTCCATCTACTTTTGTTACAAATGCCACATGTCCACCAAATCCGTCACCATAATTCCAGATCATAAGAGAATTAACTTTTGGTTCTTTTCCCGTTGCAAATCCCGCCTTCTTTGCCTGCTTATGCCATGTCCAGACATTATACCAAGTAGGTAATTCAATTCCCGTTCTCTTCTTCGTTTCGCCCCAAGCATACCAAGTACAATTTACTATCTTTCCAAATCCTAAATCTTCATAATGCGGATAAGGATTGCTCTTCGCAGAAACGGAAGTTACTCCTACTATACTAAACACAAAAATTGCTAAAAACCACTTCATCTTCTTCATTTTATCACATCCAATTTTATTATAACATATACAAAATAAATATATAAAAAGAAAATGCGCCAATTAAGCGCATACAATCTATCTATTAGTTAATTTCAAATGTTTATCTATTTCCTCTATAGAAGTATTAGAGCATGGGAATAGTTCATCTGCCATATCTCCCATTCGTTTTTCCGCCCCAGTAATAAATTCTTCCATAGAATAAAAATCTTCAATACCTTCACATAATTTTTTCGTTTTTAATGCTTTTGGATTTTTATCAACCTCAGAAGCAAGCAACGACCATCTTTGATAAGCTTCTCCATTTTTTTCTCTTCTTTGAGGACCTAAATATTTATCTAACCAAGCTATTTTTAAATCCGTATGTAACTTATTAAACCATAGTAATAAATCATAATTACTCTTAGATAATTTATAATTTTCTTGATTTAAATTCTTCATTAGTTCTTTAACTTTTTTATATTGTGCATTATACCAAGTTGTCATATAAGTTCCATCAAAAAAACAATAGTCCTTACTCTTAGGTAAGACATTTCCATATTCTATAGTCCTCTCATAATATGCGGATCTCTTATCTTCAACATTTGGTAAATCTATTCCCCTTAAATAATTTTCAAGATAAGCAAGCATCTCAATGACATACATATCATCACTTGAGATTTTATAATCTTTATTCTTTTTATATAGTCTAAGTTCATTCTTAGCTATTTTTAACATCTCTTTATACCAATCACGCAAATATGTTCCATCTTTATATTTTTCATCTGGATCTTCTAAATATCCCGAATTGGAAATAATTCTATCACAATAAATATCTGTTTTATCTCTATTACTTAAATAAGCTGTTTGACAAATAGATTCAATATAATTATTTAAATCAGTTATATTACCACCAAATGAGACATTTTGTAGGCCAACTATACCGTTTCCTGTTTCTCCCTTTTTCTCATAATTATCTCGCAAATGTAAAAAATTCAAAGAACTGATTCTGGTAAGATTCCCCCCTAAATCCAATATTCTAACCGGCATCTTATTTCCCAAAGAACAACCTCTACCAAACTTTTGTAAAAAGTCACGATAGGCATTTGTTTTATTGGCAAAAATAATTTGCATTTCGCCATCTGTATGAAAGCCTTCTGTCATCTGTCTTATTGATAATAAAACTTTACTATTGCCATCTCTAAACTCATTATTTTTAAATTCATTAATATTCTCTGAATTTTCCTTTTTTGGCAATCTACACGAAGTCTTATATATATCCAATGTTGGAAACTCTCTTCTTAATAATCTTTCCTTAGCTAACAAATCATTAAAATCTCGACAGTAAAACATTATTTTAGTTTGATGCAAATTCAAATATTTTTTTAATATATGAACTATACCTGCTTCTTTGTTTAAATAATCAACTAATTGATCAATCTGCTCTTCACTGATATTTTCTCCTACTCGTTTTTTTAATATATCTATTGCTTCTTCACGAGTATTTCGCGATAGAACAAAAAATTCGTCATATATAGGTATCGAAAACAAGTCGTTTGCAAACGCTTCATCAAGAGAATAAAAAAATGAAACATTGCCATCGTATAAGACATTTGCCATATTGACTCTCTTTTTTAATTCTTCATCATTATCATCATTTACTATTTCAAAATCCCACTGCAAAATTGGGGTTGCCGATAATCCCAAGTACTTTCTTTCTCCATCGTCATTAAACATTTTGGAAATTGATTCATATCTCTTCTTTTTGGCAATGGCATGAAATTCATCACAGACAAACAAATCAAATGTAGGAACAATTCCCTTCTTTATCATTTCATGAAGTTGAGCATAAGTATAAAATTTTAAATCGGCAAAATCCTTATCCAAATCATAACCCATATTGGTTAAATGTTCTTGTATTTGTTCTAAATGGAGCTGTCTAGGTGCTGCAAAAACAATAGCTTTATCTGCATAATTCAACATAGCTGAAGTAGCAATTGCTGATTTTCCTATTCCCATTGTCGCGATAACGCATGAACATTTCTTAAACTCTAAATCATTTAAAACATTTTCTATTGCTTCTTTAATATGCGGATAATCAAAAATATTCATAAAGTCATGCCCCCTTAATTAATCCTATATTTTAAGGTTTCTATTCTCTAAAGTCAATAGTTCATAACAATATATTTTAATCTAAACAAATAAAACACCAACTATTACATTGGTGCTTTCATTATATCATCATATTAATTTTAAATCCTCTAGCATTAGTTTATGATCATAGGCTAGTTCCATTTCTCTTATTTCCTCTGGCTTAAACCATTTAACTTCATCGCATTCGCTTACTGCTGAAGGAGTCCCACTTATAATATCACAAAAATGCGGAAGGCAAATCATTGTTTTAGTTGGATGTCTTCCGATTTTATCATAATATCTTCCCGTGAATCGGATATTTCCTATCTCGACACCAATTTCCTCCATAGCTTCTCTTTTTAAAGCATTTTCGATTTCTTCGCCCCATTCAACTTTACCAGCTATTAATCCCCATAATTGTTTATAGGCACCTCTTGTACGATGCATTAAAAGTATTTCACCCTTATCATTTCTTATAATTGCATCGACACCTATATATGGATGGTCTGTTTGCATAATATCCCTCTATTTCCTTTTTTCTTGTATTTCTCTCGTCAAATCATGCATTATTGTACAATATTCACAAAGAAGACATCCTTCATTTTTAAATATATCTAAATCATTTTCTAACATTTTTATAGCCGCATATTCACTACATTCATAAAAAGTTTCTGTATCACATTCTTCTTTGCCTGCAAACTCAGAATTTTCTGAAGGTCTGAACGCCAATATACATGGATGTATTCCATTCATCGTCAATTTATCAATTCCCTTTTTGATTGTATCAACTGGTGCAATACCACATATTAATGTACTGCCAACTTTGTTGCCACCTAGTAATTCATTTGCATAAATTCCTCTTTTAATATATTCATCTATACCAATTGCGCCCTTACCTGGACAAATCTCTCGTCTTAACTTTTCGTCATATATCTCAATATTAAAGCCAAATGAAGTTGCTCCAACATCAATCAATTTCTTTATTTCTTCTCTAGTTGGCGGAACCATTTCCACCCAAATGGGAATGTCTTTGGATTTTTTTCTGATTTTATCTATTATATTTATAAAATTTGCTGTAGATCGTGGAAGCGGTAAATATGTACCTCCTCCAAGACAAACATGATATTTCCTTTCATCCTTGGCAAAATCGACTACTTCGGCAATCTCATCAGGAGTAGACTCATTAACTCTTTCTCCGCATCCACAAAACTTACACTTCAAATTGCGCTTGTTATAATCACATCCTGTATAAGTCATATGGAGATACTTCTCCCCTTCATCGATAAATATCTCCGATGTCAATCGATTTGTTGAAGTCTTTTTCTCATACCACTTTGGCGGATCAATAAAAGCAACATCACAGATAATATTGTCATTAATATCAGATAATGAAAGTTTATCTAAACTGCCAACTAACTTGTAACCGACATTTTCCGTGTTTTCATATAGCACATTTGCTAAAACAGATACTTTACTACCTAATTTGATCATTATCCCAAAATATCTTCCCTGTTTATGCATTTCACTAGGATTTTGGTGCTCATATATCTGTTCCGCCAAATCATTAGCTAATATTCCATGGCAAATTATATCTGCCTTTACTCTTATTAAATCCATTAAAACACCTCTTAAATAGATTATATCATAAATAAAACTATTTACTATTATTATCCAAAAATTTATCTAAATACTCTTTCCAATCCTCGGCATTTTCTTCTTCAAACAAGTGATAAAGAATTGCTACAATTATTTCATGTCTATTGCTGGCCTCTTGCATTCCTGCCTTAGTCATCATCAAATCCTTAAGACACAAAAGTTTATTAAAACAATGTCTAACTACGCTATCATCGCATAATTTGTAATTACTAGCTTCTATCCTATCATCGGGAAAAGAATTTCTATCAAAAAATGGCTTACCATTACTCTTTTGATAATCAAGACTTCTTAAAATTCCCGTAACTCCTATGGCATCACACATGTAAGCATCACTTACAATCATTCCTTCGATGCTCTTAGGTCTAATACCCATCAAAGACTTTTTATAACCAATGCTTTTAATTGAATCTAAAACTATATTCTGACTATCTTCATCTACTTTAGCTTTAGTCATAATATCCTTGGCATTTTGCAAGTTACTAGCATGTTCTTCGCCAAATATTTTATAATCATCTACTTCATGCAAAAGGGCAATTAATGAGGGAATAAACACATCGACATTTTCCGATTTGGCAAATTTTAAAGTTAAATCATATACGCGATTAACATGTTCCATACCGTGTCCTGATTTATCCTTCTTTAATATTTTTAAAACTTCATCTTTAACTTTTGATATTATTTGATTTCTCTCTTTATAATAGTTAGTAACATCACTACTTCTCCTAAAGACCTTAACTTTATCACTTAAAAAACCAATAATTTCATCTTCATCTCTACATGCATTATAAAATAATTCGTTTTTATTGGAAAAATGTACTGTTTCTGAAGATTTTTCTTCCGTAAATAGCGAACCTACTACGACAGTTTCTATATTCTTCTTATCAATTAAGTCTTTATATAAATTCATGTCTTTAATCGTTATATTCTCAATAACTGGTTTAATATACAAAACAACAGGAATATTAGAATTAAGCAAATCAAAAGTTTTAAATCTTCTCTCCAAATTCTCTGTTGCTTTCTCATATTTTTCATATTCACTTATAGTGCTATTGCTGACAAATATTATCAACTGTCCATAATAACTGATAAGGGGGATTAATTCTTTAACATCATCATAAGATACATATCTTTTTGTTGATATCTGTACCTGATTACCTTTTGCTAGAAAATATCTTGCTACCTCTAGTGTATCTTTTTTATTTGCCTCATCAAAACACTCAGAAAAACACCCTAGAGTAATTAAAGTATTCTTATCATACTTAAAATTAAATGTATCAAGCATTTCAAGTACTTCAATACTTGTTTTTCTCTCCATCTTATTCATTCCCATTTTAGATAAATAACAAAACTTACATTTACTTTTACATCCCAAACATGTATTTATAAATATTCTTTTTTTATCTCTAGCAAAAATATAGCCATTGTCTATCATAAAAATTTTTCCTTCTTATACATATTTATTAAATTATATCATAATAATTTCATCCTGTAAGAATAGTCTCTTCATCAAAAATAAGAAGACAACAATTGACATTATGTGATGTTTTTAATATAATGTTATTAACATACAGAAAGGAACACTTATATGAAGATTACTACCAATAACTCTGATAAAGGAAATAGTTTTACAAGTATAGCAAGAGGTAGATATACTTCCATAAAAAAGAAAAAAATCACTTCTTTCATCGACTATAATTCTCTTGATTTAAATCTTATTTCTAAGCTTTTAAATCAAGTTATTCAAAATTACACATATAGCACATTTGATCTTATTAAACTAATTAAAGAAAATTTTAATGGCAATATTAAAAAAAGCATTCAATCCGTTGATGATTACTCAAAAGTTCGCTTCAATTGTTATTATGCTACTAAACTTTTAAAAGAAAAACTAAAAAATAAAGGGATTGATACCAAATATGTTTCTTACAAGTCAATTGGTTTTTCTTCTCCATCTGGTGACGAACTTATCAAAGAGGCACATATTTCATTAGTTATACCTACCATCCACAATGAAAGAATCTATTATCTTGTTTTAGATCCCGGCTATCGCATTCCAGAACCCATGGGTTTTTATAAATCCAGCAAAATTACTAATCTAAAAATTGATCATGATGATATCTCAATTCAAAAAACAAGTAGCAACATCTATCCTTATTGCATGAAAATGAAGGGATATAATAGATATTCTATCGATGAAAACAGTTATTCTTGTGAAGAATATTTTAATTGTGATTATGAGACGTTGAATCCTGAAGAAATTCTTTTTCCCATCTCCTATACAATTCTAAATGGCTATCGAATAATTAATTATAATGAAGACAAACAAAAATCGGCTATGATAAAAGTTATGATTTTAGAAGAATATCTCGAATGCTATGACTGCAATCAAAGTATTTCTTTTGCATTTTCTGAGTTAAAAAATATGTCTAAAGACCAACTATATAACCTACTAACGCCCTTCTGTGATAAATTAAAACAAGACGTTCAAGAATTAGTAGAAATAATTTATTTTATATTGAATAATAATAGCCAATTTATTAGTGAAATTATGAATAAACCTGTTTTAAAAGAATTTAAAAAGAATATTACTTATCATTAAATCGTGTAGAGACAGATATTTCGAAAGGAACCATAGATCCGTCCTCCACAACATTGATTTCAACTCCAAAATGCCCCATTCCATCTTTTAATAATTCTTCTTGTTCCATATAAAGAGGAAATACAACATCATTTATTAACTTTCTGAATACCTTTTTTTCTATGCCTTTATAACAGTTTGGCATAGTTTTTATTATCTCTTCTTTTTTATCTGGATAGGCATCAAATAAAAAATCTCGTCTTATTTTCAAAGTTTCTAAATATTGAATTTGATTTATCTCACCTGTTTTATATTTTTGAATAGACGAATCATCCATAAATGGAACATCATCCCATGGAATAATCCAGCTCTCATGACTTCCTCTTCCTCTAGACAATAAGCCACAACCAAAACTAGGGCCCACATAATCTATATATAAGAAATGCCCTATCTTTACATCTAGTCCAAATCCTCCTTCAGTATGAATTCTTTCATTTGTGCCCGGCTTTAAATCTTCCAAGATTATTACAGCATCTGGCACTAGTTTTTTCACATCTCGAATATATTGATTAACTCTATCTCTATGAAACGTTTGTCCCTCTGGCAGTTTTCCTTCAACTCCTCTAGGGGAATCACATCTAACTGTCATAGTGTTAACGGGAAATTCATTCTTTACCTTTTCCCACTCTTCTTCATTATCAATGACATACATCTTATTTAACGGACTTAAATGCGGTAAATATTTATCAACTAACGCTATACCTTTGCATTTTCTGTAAGTATTTATAAGTGCCATATGTTCTTTTTTAGATATATCTAAAATCATTTATACATTCCTCTTTTTTATTATAATTAATTTAATATATGACTTATAGTTCTATCAATCTGATTAATAATTTCTTCGTCGTCTTTAGTAGGGAGGGTATTTGTATTTAAAGAATATATATAATCCTTCTGCAAATCGAATTCAGCATTTAACTTTTTAAATGTTTTTACTGATATATCAATTGCATTATCTGGAGACCCATTGCCGCCACCAACAAGTATTAGTATTCCCTTCTTTTTCTTCATATTATTAGAAATATTTAAAAAATACTTATTACTCCATATATAATTTAATCTTGTAAATACTGAAAACAATGGTGGAGTTACATACGAAATATATATTGGAGATGCAATAATTAAAACGTCATAGTCATCCTTCAATATTACAGCCATATTATCCTTTATAGAACATCCTTCATTTTTCCAACAATATCTACAATCTATACACGGTTTAATATCATCTTTATAAGCATTTATTTCATCAAACTCCGTATCACTTGGAAATCTCTCTTTAACTTTATTAATAACAAATGCTGTATCTCCATTATTATGGGGAGAACCGTTCAAAATAAGCGCTTTCACATTATCACTTCCATGATTATTATAACATTTCCTACCCTCAAAGTTCTACCTTATTTTCTTTAACAATTATTTCTGTTTTTATTAAATTGCCTAACTTTTTGAATTTTAAAAGGATGTGCACATAATTTTTGTTTACATCCTTTATTTAGCGCATTAAGCTATACTTTTAAATTATTTGCAAAATGTCAATAAAACTTTTATCTTTCTTATTTACGGCAGCAATTCTTATATTTCTTACCACTTCCACAAAGCCTTTTCTATTAGCGTTTGTGTGAGATCTTGGCAACACTCCACAGCAATCGACAAACCTAGCAGATTGTATATAAAAAATGATTATTCTTATAAAAACTATCACAATTTTTTACCATCTTTTGAGGTAACTACTTTAGTTGCTATTAACACATCATTTTTCAATTCATCTAATTCAGGATATCTTACTAATTGTTCTAGAAAATAAACTATATCATATATTCCTAATCTTTCATATAGATTTGGAGTATTAACTAATTCAGGATAATACTTATTAACATATGACATTATATTTGAATAATCATTAGCATCTGTATATTTTTCTGTTTCTTCACTAGCAAATTTCCATGGCTTTCTTATCATTCTATAAAGTATATCTAACTCGAAATCTCTTGGTGCATACATTGATCTTTCAAAATCAATTATTTTAATCTTTCCATTATCCACAAATATATTATCAAAGTGAAAATCATTATGAACTAAGACAAATTCATCAGAATCAAGATATTCATCAAAATCAGAGTAGGCTTGTTCTAATAATTTTTGTTCTTCGTCATTAAAGATATTTAATTCTTTAGCTTCTTCATATAAAGGATTAAATTCTTTCTTCATATATTCTGACCAATTATATTTCTCCCCTTTAATGCTGTGCATCTGTTTCATAGCATCACATAGTTGTCTTATTATATCTTCTCTTTGTTCTTCAGAATAAGTATGCCACACATTAAATAAAGAAACACCATTTACTTTTTCAAGTATTTCATAAAAATATGGAAGATCTTTTTTATCTGTACTTGAATAATATAACTTAGGTATTAGAGTATTACCTTTATTGGAATTATAAAAAGTGATTTCTTTTTTAAACTCTTCTTCATTATCCAAATCAGTACATACTTTAACTATATAAGAATCATTTACTTTATATAAAGTATTTGTGAATCCAACATTTATTTTTTCGCACCTTGGATTTGTACCAAATACTGATGTATTGGTTCTAACTATTAAATCTATTATTTTGTCCAACTTTATCACTTCCTTCTCAATTATATCATACACCCTCATGTTTATCAGTGAATTAGGGAAAAGACATGCGTATAATTACCTAAATATTATAATCATAGAAAAACCCGCAATATCTTTATTTATGTGGGTTCTCGATCTTATTTACCACAACAATTTTTATATTTCTTACCGCTTCCACAAGAACTTCGTACTCTCATATTATCAATACTTACAATATTTATAATATTATTGATTTTTTTAGGTAATTCTTATATTATCTGCATTATTAGTATCATTTTTATTATAAATATTTCTCTACTGTGGACAAATTGAGGACATTGTCCACAATTGTTCACTGATATAGGTATATCATATTTTAACAATTTATAATAATGTTCCATTTACTTATTTTCTATTTGTTTTGTTTCACTTAACAATCTATCAAAATCAGATACATAATTATTGTCTTGAATAACTTTGTACCTTTCATACTCACTTTCGGCTTTTTCCTTTGCCTGTTTGTGTGATATTTTACCTTTTCCCTCTAAAACATCATAATGAAATACTCTTAATGCATTTTCCACTTCATTCTTCCAGTCATTCATATACATCGCAATATTTCTTTCGGCATTATTTTCGGCAATATCTAAAAATAAATTAACTAAATTATTCAAGTTTTTAATTTCTTTTTCATCTAAATAATTTTTAGAAATTATAACATCTGATTTCATTATTTTCCCATCAGGAGATTTCTCCCACGTCTTAAGACCCATATTATCTTTTTTGGAATCTGCTCTTTCATAAACAATTTCAGCAGCAGTCTGACCAGTTATAGCAAAGTGGAATTTATTTTGAACCGTTTGATAAAATGTTATAGCTATATCACTATCCTTATCGTAATCAATTGAACATTCAGCAAATATATCGGTAATTTTTTGATAAAACATTCTTTCACTTGTACGAATTAATTTAATTCTTTCAAGCAATCTTTTAAAATACTCTTGATCAGACTTTCTTGCTTTCATAAATCGTTCATCATTTAAAGCAAACCCTTGAACCATGTAATCTTTAATTATCTTATTTGCCCAAGTTCTAAATTTGATTGCTTTTTTAGAATTAACTCTAAATCCAATAGAAATAATCATATCAAGATTGT
>ERZ777305.1537-NODE-1537-length-26176-cov-3.837296_pt1 | contig 26176 bp, 25 predicted proteins | sample MGYA00374965_ERZ777305 | MGnify/ENA primary metagenome ERZ777305 (study PRJEB29328, sample SAMD00013331) | mouse gut metagenome | study: EMG produced TPA metagenomics assembly of the Metagenome analysis of fecal microbiota from mouse which was promoted... | reverse complement strand
AAATGCTTAAGCATTGGGCTGACATTAACCGTATTGATATTTCCTGTGATTACTTTTTAAACGGAGATGACTTTTTAAATGCTGTCAGCCGCACATTATATGATATGGTATTTATGGATATATATATGAACGGAAAAACAGGAATTCAAACGGCTGTTCAAATGCGCAGCGTCTGTCCGGAATGCTGTCTGATTTTCCTTACGTCAAGTCAGGAGCACATGCCGCAGGCCTTTCCTTGTCATGCCTTTGATTATCTGCTAAAGCCCTTAAATGCAGAACGGCTTTATAAAACTCTCTCTGATTTTCTTAATATATTTCCTGAAAATCAGCGTTACATTAACCTTAATATAGGAAAACAGGTGATTCCTGTTCTGTACTCCCATTTAGAATATATACTGGCTGACTCTAATTACTGTATTGTTCAGGCTCAGGAAAAATTCCGCTTACGCATGCCGTTCAGTAAGCTTACGGAGCTGCTTGAAGAAGACGGGCGTTTCGTATATCTTAACCGTGGAATTTGTGTGAATCTGGATTTTGTGGAATCTATGGAAGGTCTTACCTGCTATATGAAAAACAAAGTTACCTTTCCCATAAATACAAAAAAGAAATCAGAGCTTAAGCAGGCGCTGATTTCTCATCGTTTCAATATCAGAAGAAAACAACTGTCAAGGAGGTAAAAACTATGAAGCCTGCAGAATATATGAATAATGTTGCTTCATATGCAATTCTTATTCCCGGTGCCATAATGTGTCTTGTCCCTGTAAGAAAGTATTTGCGTATTTCTTTAAAAAAGCTTTCTCTGTTTCTGTTTACGGGACTGATTATCTACAGCCTTGTGATGCCGTTTGCGGAGCAACGTCTTACCATAATCGAGCCAAACGTTCTTTTCTTTCTCACCATTGCATTATGCTTTATAGGATATTGCATGGCAGTTAATTTAGAAAAAATCAAATTATTATACCTGACCCTGTCTACCATGGCTATTCTTTCCTTTGGCGGACTTGCAAACTATATGGCATACGCATATGTAAAAAATTATGGCATTAAAAGCCCTTTCTATAATATCGGTCTTGTTTTACAGTGGATTACAACCATAATTCTTATGTGCCTTATCCTTTTTCCGCTTTTTTCCAAAAAAATTATATGGACATTAGAATACTATCACACAAAATCAGTGTGGAATATAATATGGATAGTTCCTGCCCTTGTTACCTTTGTTAATTATACAATGATACCTGTGAATAATAAAAATGCAACAGTCGGTCGTATTTTCCGTTTATATATCCTTGTCGACTTTTCTATTTTGCTGCTTTTCCTTCTGTTTCAGCTTATGTTTTACCTGATTGTAAAAACTCTGGTTGAAAAAAGCGAGAATGAGAAAAGAACACAACTTCTTCAAATGGAGTCTGCCCAGTATCAGCTTCTACTAAATCAGATTGAGCATACAAGCAAGCTGCGTCACGATTTTCGCCACACTGCACATACGATTTTATCTCTTGCAAAGAAAAAGGATACGGATAAAATTATTTTATATCTGGAAGAATATAACCATGAGCTTAATTCCTGCTCTCCTGATTTCTTTTGCAAACATTCTGCTGTCAATGCAATTCTTGCATATTACTCAGGCATTGCCGCAGGTCAAAGCATTCAAACCGACTGGCACATTGAACTGCCTGAACAGATTGCCGTTTCTGACGTGGATTTGTGTACAATACTTGGAAATCTTCTTGAAAACGCCATACAGGGCTGTCTTACCATAGATTCAGGGCGTTTCATCAATCTGTCTGCTGATATAACAAAAAACGGTGAGTTGTATATTATAGCTGTAAACAGCTTTGATGGTTCTATAAGACAGTCTGAAAGAAAATATCTTTCTACAAAAAAAGACGGCAATGGCATCGGCCTTATGTCCGTTTCATTAACCGCAGAAAAATATTTTGGAGTTACCAGCTTCTCTCATTCCGAATCGGAATTCTATTCGGAGATTATGCTTAATCTCCCTATTCCTAAAGCGGTAACATAGTAGTCGGTTACCAAAAATTCGGCTCCGTCAAGTCTTTTTTATCTTATATACCCCTTCATGCTTACATCAGGTTTGGCTTTGCTAAGACTTTTTTATCTTTTAAGCTTGCTTGGAGCCTGCGTCCTTATTGCGCTCAGCATGTTTTCATTTGGCTCGAAATAAACCTTTGCCGTACCTGCCCCATATGGCGCAACCATTAGGTATACCCCGCTTTCATCTGTTCCTGAGGTAAAATCAAACGCTTTCATCTGCATATTTTTGTGATACATAGCGCCATAGTCGCTATTTAACGGCGCAATAACCTCACTCTTTTTTATATCGTATGTCCCCGCTTTTTTTCTCTTGCTTTTTCCATATACAATATCTACGGTAAGCTCTCCGTTTACAAGAACATACTCATATTCTACGGAGGTCATAATAAATATATAATATACTCCATATCCCATTGCAAAGGCCGCAATAAGTGATATTATACCTATAAGCGCAGCCATTATGTAGGTTATGATTATAGCCGAAACTACCGCCCCCACTCTTATTCCCATCTGCAGCATACTGCCTTGACGCTTTACTAACTGTTCAACATATGAATCTCCCATTTTTCTATATTCTCCTTACTGAATTTTTAACAATAATAAAGGCCGCTTCAAGACGACACTTTATTATAACATATTTTCCTTCTTTAGTGTATATTTTTCTTTTAATGAGAAAAGATATTACATATAAAAAAAGTGCCAAGAGTTTTAACTCTTTTGGCAGCGGCACTTGTAAATTCGGCTCTGCCGAATTTTTAGTTGCCAGCCGATATGCTGTCGCTTTAGGATTTTTCTATTGATTTATAAAGTGCTAAGAGTTTTAACTCTTTTGGCAAAAAGTTTATACTTTTTTCGGCACTTGTAAATTTGGCTTTGCCGGATTTTAATTGCCAGCCGATATGTCAACGCTTTAGAATTATAAATTAAAAAATATGCGGGAAGGAGGCTTTGAGGACCTTTGAGTCTTATAATAATATGAGTAAATATACAAGAAAAAACAGAAAACCTGATTTGAATAATTTAACTCCTGACGAACAGCTAAAATATGAGATAGCGGAGGAGCTTGGACTTTTGCCTGATGTGCTGAAAAACGGATGGAAATCCTTATCGGCAAAGGAAACCGGAAAAATAGGCGGATTAGTCCGAAAGAAAAAAAGCGAGATGTCCTCGGCTGCAAAAAATGAAATGCAATAAAAAACTGTCTGTTTAAGACAAGCCTTTGCAGTTATTGGCTTCTTATACAGACAGTTTCTTTTTTTCTTAATTTTTTTTAATTATGTATATAAAAAATATATCTGATTTTTAGTTATTATTAATTACTGCCAAAGCCTGCAAGTGATGCTGCAAGGGAGCTCATTGGCATAGTCTGGAGCCAGACCTTGCCAGGTCCGTGTACTACAGTATTAAAGAAGCCCTCTCCTCCAAGAAGCTTATTCTTAAGTCCCTGCACCTGTCTTATCTCCATCTGGCATGTGCTTGACATAGCTGCAAGATTTCCTGTGTCTACTACTATACACTGTCCCGATGCAAGCTCATATTCCTTAACGGCGCCGTCTATCTCTATAAATGCCGTACCGTTTCCTGAAAGCTTCTGCATAATAAAGCCCTCTCCTCCAAAAAAGCCTGCCGACGCTTTCTTCTGAAAATATATTGACAGCTCAACGCCCATTTCTGACGCAAGAAATGCCGACTTCTGCGCAATAATCTCATTACCCGGCGTTATCTGAAACGCCATTATCTGTCCCGGAAAGCTTGAGCCGAAAGCAACTAGACCGTTGCCGTTGTTTGGTCTGTAGATATTCTGAAACATAGACTCTCCTGAGAAAGCCTTGCTTAGCATCTTGCCTACTCCGCCGCCCTTTGTCTCCATATCCATATTCGGCGACATCCAAACCATTGAGCCTTTTTCCGTTATCATTCCCTCTCCCTGAGCTAAGGTACATTCAACTACCGGAAACGGTGTTCCTATTATTTCGTACTGCATATTTTCTTCCTCCATAATTTATTCAATAATAATATTTTTTTCATTATAAATTTATCATATGCATTTTGAAAAACAACCCTCTTTTTGGGGGAATTTCTATACAAAAAAAGAGACAGGAAGCCCTCCTGCCTCTTTTAAAATTATATTTTCTACATCATTCCCATGCCCGGATTTGCCGGCATAGCAGGAGTATCCTCCTTGATTGTTGCCACTACTGACTCTGTCGTAAGAAGTGTAGACGCCACGCTTGTTGCATTCTGCAATGCGCTTCTTGTAACCTTAGCCGGGTCAAGAATACCTGCGTCAACCATAGATACATACTCTTCCTTGTATGCGTCAAAGCCTGTTCCTACCTCTGCTTCCCTTACCTTGTTTACAATAACAGAGCCTTCAAGACCTGCATTCTGGGCTATTGCAAACAATGGAGAGTCAAGGGCCTTAAGAACAACCTTTGCGCCTGTCTTTTCGTCGCCGTCAAGCTCTGCTACAAGCTTTTCAACATCCTTTGCAGCGTGAATGTAAGCAGAGCCGCCTCCGGCGATAATGCCTTCCTCTACTGCCGCTCTTGTAGCATTTAAAGCGTCCTCCATGCGGAGCTTCTTTTCCTTCATCTCTGTCTCTGTAGCTGCGCCTACCCTGATTACTGCAACTCCTCCGGCAAGCTTTGCAAGCCTTTCCTGAAGCTTTTCTTTGTCAAACTCAGAGGTTGTTGTTTCAAGCTGGCCTCTTATCTGATTTACTCTTGCTGAAATCTCATTCTTGTCACCGCAGCCGTCTACTATAATTGTATTTTCCTTCTGTACCTTTACGGATTTAGCCTTTCCGAGCTGCTCCATAGTAGTATCCTTAAGCTCAAGACCAAGCTCCTCTGAAATTACTGTACCGCCTGTAAGAACTGCGATATCCTTTAACATTTCCTTTCTTCTGTCACCGTAGCCAGGAGCCTTAACAGCCACTACGTTAAAGGTTCCGCGAAGCTTATTTACAATAAGTGTAGTCAAAGCCTCTCCCTCTACGTCCTCTGCAATAATTAAAAGCCTTGCGCCTGACTGTACTATCTGCTCAAGAACAGGTAAAATCTCCTGAATATTTGAAATCTTCTTGTCTGTGATTAAGATATAAGGGTCGTCAAGAACAGCCTCCATCTTATCCATATCTGTAGCCATATATGCTGAAATGTAGCCTCTGTCAAACTGCATGCCTTCTACTAAGTCAAGCTCTGTAAGCATGGTCTTTGACTCCTCAATGGTGATAACGCCGTCATTTGATACCTTTTCCATAGCGTCTGCCACCATGTTTCCTACCTCGTCGTCTCCTGCTGAGATAGCCGCTACTCTTGCAATCTGCTCCTTACCGTTTACTTTGCTGCTCATTTTCTGTATAGCGTCAACGGCAACGTCTGTTGCCTTCTTCATACCTTTTCTTAAAATAATAGGATTTGCTCCTGCCGCAAGGTTTTTCATTCCTTCATTTATCATAGCCTGAGCCAAAACTGTAGCTGTGGTAGTACCGTCGCCTGCCACGTCGTTTGTCTTTGTAGCTACCTCCTTTACAAGCTGCGCTCCCATATTCTCGAAAGCATCCTCAAGCTCTATTTCCTTTGCAATAGATACGCCGTCGTTTGTGATAAGAGGCGTGCCGAAGGACTTATCCAATACTACGTTTCTTCCCTTTGGTCCAAGGGTAACCTTTACTGTCTCCGCTAATTTATTTACGCCTTCCTCTAATGCCTTTCTTGCCTCTGCTCCGTACTTAATTTCCTTTGCCATGATTATATCCTCCTTAATTACATAAATTCAATGATACCGTACTCATTAATTTAAGCTGATTATATTTACTTTAAAATTGCAAGCACATCCTCTTCCTTTACGATAATGTACTCCTCGTCGTCAACCTTAATTGTATTTCCTGCATACTTTGAGTAGATAACCGTATCGCCCTCATTTATAACGTCGCTTTCCACTCCCTTTCCCACTGCCACTACCGTAGCCTCCTGTGGTTTTTCCTTCGCCTGTCCCGGTAATACTATGCCTGACTTTGTAGTTTCCTCAGCAACTACCTGCTTAATTACTAATCTGTCGCCTAATGGTACTAATTTCATAATAAAAGACCTCCTTAAAAAATACTGTTTCCTTTATTCCCTTTTTGGTTTATTAGCACTCATTTGGTTTGAGTGCTAACCCTAGAATGTATTTTAATTCCATATAAGATATATTTCAATAGTACTAAAGTACTAATTTATTGTTTTTTATAATTATTTTATTTATTCTCTCCCACCTGTCCTTTAGCCTTGGAGGTTACGCCTATTCCTCCGTCCCTACCGTAAAAGAACAAATACTGCTGCGCATATCCTCCATACTCACCAAACCTGTCCCTTGCAAATTCCATTATTTTCTCCTTTGACGTATCTGCCCCGTCAAAATATACTGCCTCCATAGTCCGCTTTATCCATACGTCCACAGGAAAAGCGTTTCTATGGGAAAGTCCGAAAAGCAGCACGCAGTTTGCCACCTTTTCTCCTACGCCCTTTATCTGCATAAGCATTTCCTTTGCAGCATCATATGAAAGCTCTCTGATTTCCTTTTCCTTAAGGGTGGAATTAAGCATATCCGAGGCGCACTTTAAATATGGCGCCCTGAAGCCTGTCTTTAATTCCCTGTAATTATCCTCCGTCACTTCCCCAAGCTTCTCAAGGGTAGGGAATCTGTAATATGTCTTTCCCCCTATTTCGCCGATTGGCTCCCCATATGTATCTGACAAGGCAAAAACTATTTTTTTAATATGAGGTATCTGTTTATTTTGGGAAATAATAAAGGAAATCAAGGTCTCATAAAACTCCTGATTTAATATTCTGACGCCATATTTTTCTGTTATAGCTTCCTTTAGCTTTTCATCCTTCTTAAGCAATGTACTCTTAATTTTTCCATAATCCCTCTCTAAATCAAAATATGGTATCCATATATTCTCCGCCTCAGCTTTCGTCTTTCCATAAAGTATAAGGGTATCCTTCTCCTGTTTTATATGAAGAAGTCTTCCATATGCTATAACAGCATATTCCATATTATCTAATCTTTCAAAGTGAAAGCATTGACCACACTCTAAGGTCTGCTCAATGTTAAAATCTATGACCTTGTCTATATAAATATTACCCTTTTCTTCTCTTATATCCATCTTCCTGCCTCCGTTTTTCATTTGTTGTAAAATTTTCATGTTATTAAAATAAAAAACATGTCAAAATAAGGTAATTACAGCTTCACATTAACATAATCCCCTATAGCTAAATAGTCGGGCTCTACCATACAGTCCGCCGCAATTATCTTCACTCCGGCTTTCTTTGCCTGTCTCAGCGCTTCTCCAAATTCCTTATGTGTATCATCATTTGGCTCAAAATATTTTACTCCCTTCATCTGCACCACAAACATAATATATGCTTCATAGCCTTCCCCAACCGCTGATATAAGCTCATAAACATGCTTAACTCCACGCTCCGTAGGAGCATCGGGAAAACGCGCCACCCCGTTATCCTCCAGTGTGACCCCCTTAACCTCCATAAGACAGCTTTTATCCCCACGCTTAAAAAATACATCTATTCTTGAATTTCCATACTTATATTCCATTTTCACATCAGTAACGTCATCCCTGAAAGCTCCCCTTGAAATCCACTCATACACTACCCTGTTAGGCGCCTGTGAATCCATATTTATAAGGTATTCATTCTTTTTAACCGCTATAAGGGAATATCTCGTTTTCCTGCCTGTACAGTCTCCGTGGTCTTGCACATACACTATGCTTTCGTTTGGTATAAGAAGCTCCCTGCAGCGTCCCGTATTTTTTACATGACATACCTGTGTCCTGCCATCTATTTCAACATAGGCTATAAACCTGTTAGCTCTCTCCAAAAATCTGCCCTGTATTATGTTATCATATTTCATAAGCCTCTCCAACCTTTTATTTTTTTATATTTCATAAATATTTTTTATTTATTTTCCCGGTAAAAGCTTCTAAAGATATAATCCTTATGCTATAACGCCATATTTAAAAAAATGCTCATAATTCAAACCGTGGTATATACCTGTCTGCATAAAAGCATATAAGCCCTGTAAACATTCCCGTAACCACGCCGCTTATAATCAAAAAAGGCGCATATACAAATATCCCCCTCATTCCAAGCACAAAATATGATGCCAAAATCTGCCCTGTATTGTGGGCTATACCGCCAAACACGCTTGTTAAAAATATAAATTTTTTATTAAGGAGCCTGTTTACAAGGGCCATAACCACAAGACTTAAAACGCCTCCGCAGATACTATACAGAAACGACACCATCTGCCCCGCAAAAACCGACGCCAGTATTATACGTACAAAAAGCGCCAGACACGCATCCATTACCTGAAACCTAAGCAAAATAAAAAGCGTTACTATATTTGCCAGTCCAAGCTTAATGCCAGGTATAGGCGCAAGGGCCGGCAAGGCCGACTCTATCATAAAAATTGTCAATGCAATGGCAGTTAAAATACCAAGTATTGTTATTTTTCTTATTCCCATAATTAATATACCACCCCGTCAAGCTCTTTATCATCTTCCTCATCTATAACTTTTATTACAAGATGGTTTGGCAGGCATGTGACAGGTATAAGGGAATTATCAATAAAGCCCATGTTCATGCAAAGCCCGTCAGGACAGCTTGCCTCTACTACTCCTATGCTTCCCTGTCTTACCTCTATCACATTATAGCCGCCCTCCGGGGCTTCGACTGTTATTCTGTATGTATCATGTGTACCTGATAAATCTATTGTCTGAATTATCCTGTCATTTTGATATATATATGCATATGCTCCTGTATCAGCCGTTTTATACATATATATTATACATAATATACTGCCTGCCGTAACAGCTGCTATAACCGTAGTCAGAATAATTGCTCTTTTCTTTAAGGACATGGCTTTTCTCCTTAACACAATATATTTTTACATATATTTTTCTACTTGCTTTTTTAACTGATAACAACTAATAAATTTCCCTTGATAATCTTATTATCTTTTAACAAAATTATATTTCGACATTCCCTTTGATGTGTGGGCATTGCCGTCATTGTCTATAAACACTGCCTCCACCCCTTCCATACCGTCTATAAGCTCCAATGATTTATCTACTCCCAATATATAGCAGGCTGTAGACAATGCATCACATTCCATGGAATTGCTTCCTATAATTGTTGCGCTTATAATTCCTGCATCCGCAGGATATCCTGTAAAGGGATTTAATATATGGTGATACCTTACTCCGTTCTCTATAAAATACCTTTCATAATTTCCTGATGTAACCACGCACATATCCTTTACCGATACCACTCCGTATACCTGCGACGGATTATTTGGATTTGTAATTCCTATATTCCAAGAGCTTCCGTCTGTTTTTTGCCCTATTGTCATTATGTTTCCGCCAAAATCCAGTATTCCGCAGGGAGTTTCCATGCTGTCACATATATACTCCTTTATGGAGTCCGCTGCATAGCCCTTTGCAACGGCTCCCAAATCAATTTTCACAAGGTCAGAGCTATAAAATACAGTACTGTCTTCTTCATCAATAATTATGCTGCCGCACCCGTCTCCATTTATATATGGCGTAATCTCCTCTATATCCGGAACACGCTGTTTTTCACTGCCTATCCCCCACAGATTAATAAGCCCTCCTATGGATATGTCTAAAGCCCCCTCTGAAAGCCTATTGTATGATAACGCCTTCTTAATAAGATACATAAGCTCGTCAGACACCTTCACCGGCTTATCGGCTGCATTCCTGTTAAGTCTTGACAGCTCGCTGTCTGAAAGCTTTGCTGAAAAAATATTTTCCAGCCGTTCACATTCATCAAAGGATTTCTCTGTCACTTTCTTAAGCCTTTCCTCATCACTTCCATATAATGTGATGGTAAGTATTGTGCCAAAATGCTCCTCTGTAAGGGAATATTTTATATCCCGGGATTTACCAGACCCCTCTGAAGCCTCTCCCATATCTGTATTTTTTTGTATTTTTGTTGCTATAGCGGTACAGACTACAGCTATAATTACAAGAATTATGGCTGCTGCTGCCGGCTTAATCCTCGACTTCATAATACTTTACCAACCTTATTTTTGTGGGCTTTTACACATCACAAGCTGCCCGGCAGCTTGCATGACCCAGCTTTTGCTTAGACTATATTACCATAAAAACATTTATCTGCAAAGGCAATCTTTCCTTGTACATACATTTATTATTGTGCTATTATATTATCAGATTCCAATACTGAAAATAGGGAGAAATAAAAATGAAAAAGAGCTTATCATACATTGAAATAAACAATCTTACAGTATACGCCTACCACGGCGTGTTTCCTGATGAAAACAAGAAAGGCCAGAACTTTAAAATCACGGCAAAGCTTTATCTTGATATGGAACAGGCTGCTAAAACAGACGATTTATCTTATTCAGCCGACTATGGCAGCATCTGCCAGTATATTAATAAGCTGATGAACAAAAAAACCTTCCGGCTTATAGAGGCTGCCGCCGACTATGTGGCAAGGGAGGTTTTACTGGCGTTTCCAAATATAGAAAGGCTAAGTCTTAAGCTTTCCAAGCCCTTCGCCCCTGTTGATTTACCCTTTGACGATATAAGCGTAAATATAGAAAGGGGCTGGCACACCGCATATATTGCGCTGGGCTCCAATATGGGAGATAAAAGAAAATATCTTGACGACGCCGTAAAATCAATAAATGAAAGTCCCTGCTGCAGGGTATATAAGGTGTCTGATTTTATTGTAACAAAGCCTTACGGATATACAGAGCAGGAGGATTTTTTAAACGGCGCAATAGAAATAAAAACAATGCTGTCACCTTATGAGCTTTTAGAGCTTATTCATAATATAGAACAGGCTGCCGGAAGAACAAGGGAAATTCACTGGGGTCCCCGCACCCTTGACCTTGATATTCTCTTTTATGACAATCTTGTAACTGATGACAATATGCTTGTTATTCCTCACCCGGAAATAGAAAAAAGGGACTTTGTTCTTACTCCTTTAAGGCAGATAGCGCCTTATTTTATTCATCCTATCCTAAATAGGAGGATTATTGATGTATAATCCTCCCTGATGAAATACTTTTGCAAGGATAACCGGCAAAACGGCAGGGAAACAAGCATGACAAAAGAAAGATACAGAAGAAAATGCTTTATGCCCAACGCTTCATTCCCGCCGAAAAGCGTTATCATTCCTTTTAGTTTACGCTGCTTATACTATCTACGCTCGTCCTTCCAAATCTGCTTATTCAAGGCTATCGTATGCGCCTGTATCCACAGGCTCCAGCCATTCGTTTGACGTATTCTCTCCGGGTACTTCAACGGCAAGATGTGAGAACCAGCTGTCCTTTGCCGCGCCGTGCCAGTGCTTGACGCCCGACGGGATATTCACCACATCGCCGGGATGCAATTCTCTTGCTTCCTTGCCCCATTCCTGATACCAGCCGCGGCCATTAACGCATACCAAAAGCTGTCCGCCTCCTTTTTCTGCATGATGAATATGCCAGTTATTGCGGCAGCCCGGCTCAAAGGTCACGTTGAATATACCCACCTGACTTGCGGAGAGGGGAGCCAAAAAGCTCCTGCCACTAAAATACTGCGCAAAGCCGTCGTTGGGTTTTCCAATAGGGAACACCATCGTGCTTGCATGGCGTGTCATTGCATCATTTGGCTGTTCCTCCTCCTGCCATACCTCGGTTGCCATGCGGAATGCCGCCCAGGCCTTCGGCCATCCTGCATAAAAAGCGGCGTGGGTTAGAATTTCGGCAATTTCCTCTTTGGTGATGCCATTGTTTTTTGCGCTTATAAGATGATACTTAAAAGAACTGTCCACAAGTCCCTGGGACATCAGCGCCACAACGGTAACGAGGGAGCGGTCCCGCAGAGAAAGCTTATCTTCTCTGTTCCATACTTCTCCGAACAGTACATCATCGTTCAACTGCGCAAATTTCGGCGCAAATTCGCCGAGACTATCTCTTCCTGCTGTTTGTTTTATCATAATAATGTCCTCCTGTAATATTAAAATTTTGCGCTTCCACCGTAAGCGGCAAAGGGTATAATGGTTTTACCGCTTAAATCATAGCCTTCTGCCATAAATTTCGTTATTATTTTAATATATTGTTTGCCTTCAGCCACTGGCTCACATCACTTGACAAACTGCTGCCGCCGGAATAATGAACAGACAACGCCTCTCCCATAGAAGCGTCGGGCGCCAGCTTGGCGATAGCCGTAAGGCTTTGTCCGAAGCGGCCGCCGCCGTGAGAGCAGAAAGGAATTATGGTCTTTTCCGAAAAATCGTATTCTTGCAAGAAGGAAGCAATCGGCATCGGGATAGAAGCCCACCAGTTAGGATATCCAAGAATAATCGTATCGTATTGCTCCATATTCTCTACATGGTTTTTGATTTCAGGCCGGGCTTGTTTGTTTTGGTCCCGCTGCGCTTCGTCAAGCACGGTATTATAGTTTGAGGAATAAGGATGAACCAGTTCAATCTCAAAGAGAGCGGCTCCTGTCTGCGACTGGATTTCTTCGGCGATTCCTTTTGTATTGCCGCCCCATGAGAAGAAGACAATAAGCGCCTTTCCTCCGCCGTTTCCGGTATGCTCGCTTCCGCCGCTTATAACGCTGCCATTTCCTGTGACGGCATTTCTTACAAGACGAATGCCGATGTTAAAGCTTCCTTTGTTTTGTTCCATAGTTGCGCGATAAGAAGAACGCATGTTTTTTGCAAAGTCGTTCCATCCGCCTCCGCGGTACACACGCAGAGTTCCGGTTTCGGCTCCGGAAGGGTCGGTCTGTTCAGCAGTACCGTAATCTCCGTAATAATCCCAAACCCATTCGCTGACATTACCGTGCATATTGTACAGTCCCCATTTATTGGGAGAAAAGCTGTCAACCTCCACGGTTGTCTGACGGTATTCACCGGGTTTCGTGGAAAGATTTCCCTGCGAAAAATAATTGTCCTCAATTCCATATGGATAATGACCGTAATAATTCGCTTCTTCGGCGCCCGGTGAATTTTCCGTATTGAATGGCGTTGTTGTACCCGCACGGCAGGCGTATTCCCATTCTGCTTCTGTGGGAAGACGGTAGCCGTTTGCGCTTCTGTCCCAGACCACACTGCTTTCGTTTACTGAATAAACAGGCGTTAGTCCTTCTTTTTCGCTAAGGGCATTGCAAAACCGGATTGCTTCCATCCAAGAGATATTTTCTACCGGCAGATTCCCGCCGTTGAAATTACTGGGATTGTTTCCTGTGACGGCTTCATACTCCTTTTGTGTCACCTCATAGGGACTTATATAAAAATCGCTGACTGTTACCGCATGCTGTGTCTCGTCATCGCTGCGCCAGTCCTCTGTTTCAGGACTGCCCATTTGGAAATTGCCGCCTTTGATAAGAATAAAATTATCATTTGTGTCCACAATTTCATCGTCCAGCTTAGACGGTTTATCCGGCTGTGTCTGAGAGGTATGAGCCGGCTGTGTCGGGGAATTATCCGGTGTCCCGGTTTCCCATGAAGGAGCCGCAGACTGCCCTGCGCCAAACCCAATGACAACCGCTGCATATACTGCAAGTGTTGATGTAAGCGCCGCCCACTTAAATGCTTTTTTTGCCTTTTCGCCCAATTTGATTTTGGAAACACACTTCTGCAAAGCATAGGCTACTGTTGCAAACAGAACTATCATTGCCGCTGTTTCAAGCAGAAAAATGAAAGGGGATTTCGTTTCATCAAAGAGAACAAAGTGGCTCTGCAAAAATAAATATTGATACAGCTTCTGTGAAATTACTGCATAAACGCCACAGGCAGACAAACTTAGGGCAAGGAACCGAAGTATCCATGTACGAACGGCGTTGCCCTTTTGAATATGCAGCAACTTTTTCCCTGCTCCAAGGAGCACGTTCCAGTTCAACCCCAAATGAACGGACATCATAATCAGCCCCCAATAAGAGGCGAACAGGTGGAGCTGCCTTGCGAGAATCATTCCACCGCTGATTTTCAGCCATGAAAACACGAAACCGCTCATCATAATCCCACTGACCATCAGCGCCAGTATATCCCCACAGAGAAGCAGATTGACTACCGTCTGTAAAGCCCTCACGGGGGAATAGCTGCCCTTAAACAAATTCTTAAACCACGATACGTTTAGGATAAGGTGAAGCAGGAAACACACAGCCATTCCCACACCAAGCCATTCATGCACCTCCTGACCGGTCAGAATTTCCGCCATCAAAACAGGCAGGAGGAGAAGCAACATCAAATCCATAACTCTTTTTAAAATCTGTTTTATTTTCATTGGTGTTTCCTCCTATCTTGTTTATTCAGCTTTTATATCTAATCCAAGCCCATTAATCCAAGAAACCATATCATTTCGAGAGGAATTACTTTTAAGTCTTGCTCCGTCAAGCCATATGGCAGAGTCGGAAACGAGAGTATGAAGGTTTTTTGCGCTTGAGCCAAGCCCGCTGCCGCCGGAGGTGCAAAACGGCACAATGGTTTTTCCTGAAAAGTCATAGCTCTCCATAAATGTACTGATAATCCTCGGCGCCTCGCCCCACCAGATTGGGTAACCGACGAAAACAATGTCGTAGTCCGCCATTTTTTCTACACTGCCGTTAATAGCCGGACGGCTGGAAGGATTGTTCATCTCTTTTGTGGAACGGCTGTTCTTGTCGCCATAGTCAAGGTCAGCGTCAGTGTAAGGCTGTTTGGGAACAATTTCATAAATATCTGCGCCCATAGCGTCTGCCGCATATTCTGCAAGATTTTTGGTAGTTCCTGTTGCAGAGAAATAAGCAACCAACACTTTTTTTCCTGTTACGGTATCATCAGGTTTAGAATCATCGTGTTTGGAGTCAGCCGGCTCATTAGACGGATTGCCTGATGATTCTGCGCTGCTTTCATTTGTACTTGGTGCGGGTTTATTATCAGGTGTGCTGATTTCCGGTGATTTACCGCTGTTTCCTGCGCAGGCGGTTAGGGAAATCACCATAAGAATTGACAAAATAACCGGTATAATATTTTTCATTGTTTTATCCTCCTAATTCCATATAGCTTATCGTTGATTTTTTTCAGCAATTATCTTTATTCTGAACACCTTGCTGCTTTTTATTTTTCCTTTGGTTTTCTCTGATTTGATACCGGAGATAATCCATTCTTTCCAATTGACGCTCCTTCAGATGAATTTCATCCAATGCTTTTTTACGTTGTTTATCGAGTATATTCATGCGGGCCTTTTCGGTAGATTCGCCTGCAACAAGTAGTTTCATATAGGTTTCCACCTGGTCTTTTGTAAAGCCCATATCATGCAGCGCCATAATCATGGATAAGCGTTCCAAATCCTCGTCTGTATATTTCCAGTCGCCCATTGCTATACAAACCGCATCGCAAAGTTCCATACTGTGATATTCATCCAGGATATTTTCCGGTATTCCGAAACGCATACTGATTTCTTCTTTGTTCATTTCACTCTCCCTTTCTGAAATCAAGTAGGTAAGAGCCATCTTCCCCTACCCGCTGCGCAGGGCGCGTACTGCGTAGCCGCTAATTTCCTTATATGCCCCTGTGCAAAAAAATACAGGCGCCCCGTTTCATTGGGACGCCTATATTATAAATCTGCTTTTATCAAATGTCTAACGCCTATATTCTATATTATTTAATGCCTTTTGAGCATTTCTTTACAAACTCAATGAAAGCCGTTGTTGCCGGAGAAAAAATCTGTCTCTCCTTCCATGTTAATACCGAACTAAGCATCAAAGATGGCTTAAGCGGCACGAATATCATTCCGTCATAATGGCAATGGAGCTTTAATGATAATATCACACAGGAAGCCTTTTTTGCCATAGCAACAGCGTTATAGGTCAGATTAAAGGTTGCTGCAACATTCAGGTTTTGCATATAATCTCCAAGCCAGCTTGAAAGCTCATTCCTTACTGAGATTCGACTAGGCAGAAGAACAGGAAAACTCTCCAAATCCTCCGGGGTTACAAATTCCTTTTTGGCTAACGCCGTATCAACCGGTACTAAAGCGCACCATTCTTCTCTTGTTTTCATACGTATAAATTCATATTTCGCCGTATCAACCGGTTCCAATAAAAGTCCAAGGTCAATCGTACCGCTTTCCATACGATTTTTAATATTGTCTGCCATGCCGCTGTAAAGTTCAAAGCTCACAAGCGGATGCTTTTTCTGAAAAAGATTAATCCACTCTGACAATTCCTCCATGCTCAAAAGTTCTCCCGCGCCAATGGATATTTTGCCCGCCAGACTTTCCTCATCCTGCTTCAGTTCCGCTTTCGCTTTCTCAGCTAGCGTGAGCATTTCCTGGGCTCGCCGCTTCAGAAGCATTCCTTCGCCTGTCAGAATAATGCTGTGACTGGAGCGGTCAAACAGTTTTACACCTAATTCTTCTTCAAGCTGCATAAGCTGTCTGGACAATGTTGGCTGCGTTACATGAAGAAGCTGCGCTGCCTTTGTAATATTTTCTTCTCTTGCCACCATAAGAAAGTAGTTTAACACCCTGAGTTCCATAATACTTCACCTCTTTGCAGGCATTATACTATATTTGGAATGCCTTTTCAACATTTTCCTCCTTAACAGCTACAAGGAAATTGACAGCAGTTATTTCAAAGCAGCGCCGTCTTCAAACGCTTTTCCAACAATATCGCCCATTTTGACATACACGTTGCGAATTGGGTCAAAGGAAATCGGACAGAGCTTTTCAGGCTCAATTATTCCATCTTCATTCAGAATACTTTCATCTGCACTTATGCTTACAATTTCGCCAATGAGATTTCCATCCTCTGTCACTTTCAGCAGCTTACATTCCAGCGTCATTGGTAATTCCTCAAAAAGCGGCGCATCAATCTTCTCGCTCTTTATGACATGGAAGCCTGCTTTTTGCAGCTTATTTGGCTCATTGTTCGCCGAAACAATCCCTACATAATCCGATGCTACTACATTCTTGACATCGGCAAAGCTGACAGTAAACGCTTTTTTTGCTAAAATATTTTTTGTTGTCTTATGACCGGCGGACAGACAAAGTACAACCTTGTTCTCATCGTAAAGTCCGCCCCATGCAGCATTCATCAAATCTGCATTTCCGTTTTCATCATAAGTTCCGACGAGCAGAACGGGAAGCGGGTAAAACCAAGGTTTAGCATCAAAATTCTTTCTCATTGTAATAATCTCCTTTTTTATATATTATTCTGCTTTTGTGTTCTATATCATAGTAATCATCATTGTCTAACATTATTTCCAAATATTTACCTTGATAAAAGGAAGTTTTACTTTATCTTTACATAATAAAACTTAAACAATATCCTTTTTTGTATATTTATAAAATGCTATAAAAATACCTATTCCTGTCATCAACAACCCCACGGATAAATATTTTACATCAATACTGCCTCTTGAAATTATATCAGCTCCCTCAGTATATCCAAAAGGAGTTATATATTTTAAAAACCTTGCTTCTTCGGTTAAATTTGCAATAATATTTAAAAAGTAACAAAATGCAGCAAGTCCAAGCCCAATGCCAAGTCCTCCTCTGCTTATAAAGGCTGAAATGCCAAAGCAGACACAAGAAATTTCAAGCTGTAAAATAAAATATGCAAGAAACATAAGCGCAACTATTTTTAAACCGCCTGTTTCTCCTATAATACCCATTGTTAGTATTACAACTGCAAAAGCTACGACATTCAGAACAAAAATCTGGGTAATGACGGCCCACAGCTTTTGAAATACTATTTTACTCCTGCTTACAGGATGTGTAAGCAGAAATTCAGCAGTCTGCTCCTTTTCCTCCTTTGCAAGCGCATTTATCCCAAGAAGCGAGGCAAAAAACGCTCCGCCAAGCCCCAGTATATTTCCGCACTCTACGCCAAAATATCCTATAAACTCTCCAAAGTTAATTTTATCCATGCCAAAGGCAGCAGAAAAGCTGCCCATATCTGCAAACATTCCGCTTATCTGGCTCATCTGGTCTTTCATTTCAGGATAAATCAAAACACAAATTCCAAGCATAAATGCAATAACCATTGTCCATAAAAGCAGGGTAAGTCTTCCCCATCTTAGCTCGTGCTTAAAGAGTATCATACTGTTTGCCCTCCTTTGCGTAATAATGCATAAATATCTCTTCAAAATCAGGCTCGGTAATGCTTACGTCAGAAAGTGAAAGAGAAGCCAGCTTACTAAGCAGAACATCAGGACTTCCTCCATACAAAAAGCTTATTGTATCTCCGTTTACCCTTACGTCTCTTATATCCTTAAGCGCCGGAGGCTCGTTAATTCCACTGACAGTAACCCTTTTTGCCCCTGTATGTCCCAGATTTTCAATACTGTCTGTAACAAGAATTCTTCCCTCACGAATGACTGCGGCATGCCTGCAATATCTCCTAACCTCAGAAAGAATATGGGAGGAAAGAAATATAGCAGCTCCGGCTTTATTCCTTTCCTCCAATATAGCATAAAACTCACGCTGCATAAGGGGGTCAAGTCCGCTTGTAGGCTCGTCAAGCACACACAGCTTAGGCATGTGCTGCAGGGCGCAAACTACGGAAACCTTCTTTCGGTTACCTAACGACAGCTCACTGATTCTCTTTTTAGTATCAAGCTCCAGCCTTTCACATAGCTTCTTTGCTTCAGCCGTACAGTCTATGCGTCGAAGCCCTGCAGACAGGGATATTACGTCCCAAACCTTCATATTTGGATAAAAGGCTGCTTCCGACGGCATATATCCTGTCAGCTCAAGAATTTCCCTTTTATCCCTGCAAATATCCTTTCCGAAAATTTCCGCCTTACCTCCCGACGGTGATATAAGCCCTAAAAGCGTCCGAATCATTGTGCTTTTTCCCGCGCCGTTCGGACCGATAAAGCCAAAAAAATCGCCTTCCTCAACGGTGAGATTTATATCAATAATGCCTCTTGACCTTCCATAATATTTTGATAAAGAGGAGGTTTTAATTGCAGTCATTTTTATTGTTCCTTTCCTTAATATATGCTTGTAATGGCATTGCTAATCCTCCACAACCTCAGGAGTAAACTTCTCCACGTCCACAGCCCCCTTGGTTGGCGTCCGGTACATTATGCTTTCATCGCCTATTTTCTTATAAAAGTATGTATACTTCTCCGTTATTCCAATCTTATTATAGTCCCCCTGCGCTATTGTATTGTAGCCCATACCGTTTAAGGCAATACGCACAAGCTTGTGCTCATCAGTGCTGTTTTCCGCCTGATAATATATAACCCCGTACTTTCCTCCAAGGTTATAATTTATAACGCTGTCGTTTGAAATAACCTCCGTTTCCCTTGTAGACATACTCATTCTTGTAAGCCTTCTGTTATTGTTAAGGTCTATATAATATAAATATCCGTTGTACACGTCCGGCATATAAAAATTTCCCTGCGCCAGAGTTCTTATGGAGTCGTTTTCCGTGTCAAGCACCATAATATTATGGGTATCAGTCACATCCGTCAGATATATTTTTCCGTTAAATACCGCTATAGGCTCGTAATCCTCATCTGATATTAATATATCCTCCTTGCCGTCTATCTTTACCTTTCTTAAGGAAAAAAATGTTTCATCATCATAATACCTGTAATATATATAGTTGCCGCAAAGCACCATGCAGTCTATTTTTCCGTTGTGAAGCATTAAAGAGCCCTTGCCGTTTGTCTTAAGCCTTTGTATACCATATAAAACCCTTGAAAAAAGCTTATCCTTATTCTGGGTGCCGTTAAATTTTTTATAATAAATCATATCATTATATATACATATGTATGAGGTGTTGTCATCATATATTTTTTCAAATTCCGTGCCGTCCTTATTCATTTTATACAGGGCTCCGTTGTCATTGGGATTTGAAAAAAATACATATTCCCCATACTCACATACAAGACCCTGATTATAAAGATTTCCCGTAGTGTTTCCCACGGCGCCGCTGTCATTATATTCAAACCTGTTTATAATATTATATGCAATTATGCCGCCTGCCGCGGCTAATATAATTACCGAAAATATTATTATTATTTTTATTCTTTTCATAGCATATCCCTCCTATAATTATTAAATTATCTCCATGGATGGTTTTATTAAAAAAATAACTTATGTATTGTTTATCCTGCCGCTTTTACCGCCTGTGTCATTCTCATTGCCCTGAAATTTTCCTTTACGTCATGAACTCTTATAAACGCGCAGCCCTTTAATACTCCCATAACGGTAGTGGCTATAGTGCCCTCTACCCTCTCGTTCACCGGTAAATCGAGAGTGAGACCTATCATTGATTTTCTTGACGTTCCTAAAAGAATGGGGCATTTCAGCTCATGAAGACGCTCTAAATGCTTCATAGCCATAAGGTTGTCGTCTAAGGTTTTTCCAAAGCCTATACCCGGGTCGGTAATAAGATTTTCCGCCTTAACGCCTGACCTTATTCCTATGTCTATGCTTTCCCTTAAATCACAAAGTATATCCTCCATAAGGCTTTTATACGGCTTTTCCTGTATATTCCTGTTATGCATAATACAGCACGGCACCTGATATTTTGCCGCTACTAACGCCATATTTTCATCTCCCTTAAAGCCCCATATATCATTTATCAAAGCTGCCCCTGCCCTGACCGCTGCCTCCGCTACCCCTGCCTTACATGTGTCGACAGATACAGGCGCTCCAAGCTCCTTTACCCTTTCTATGTATGGTATTACCCTGTTTATCTCTTCCTCCTCCGTTACCTTTATATAACCCGGTCTTGTGGACTCTCCCCCTATATCTATAATGGCTGCTCCATCCCTTATCATTTCCTCCGCATGCTTAAGGGCCAAATCCATATTATTCCATCTTCCCCCGTCGGAAAATGAATCAGGCGTTACGTTTAATATGCCCATTATATAATTATTATTTACAACATCAAAATCTCTGTCTCCAATTTTCATTATAAGCCTCATTCCTGTAAACAATTTTTGCACTATAGGGATTTTTCCCAAGCTGTATTCTTAATTATTCCGTAAATATCTCCAAGATAAGACAACGAGCCGAAAATCACCATTGCAGGAGGCTTTCCCTCATCTTCCCCCGCCTTTTTCATAAGCTCTGCCGCCATATTAATGCCGTCTGTAAGGCTTTCTGCCTCATAAACCTCACTGCAAAGGGCTTCTTTATTATCCCCTTGAAGCCCTGCCAGTATTTCCCTCCTTAGCTCCTTTGGAGCAAGCGCCCTCTGACCCTTTGCACTTACTGCCACCGCCCTTTTCAGATAGGGCTTCATAATATTTATTATACTCTTATAATCCTTATCCCTAAATACTCCCATAACCGCTACTATGGCAAAACCTGATAAATATTCCTCTATGTTTTCCCTTAGCCTTAACGCCGCGTCAGGGTTATGGGCTCCGTCTAAAACAATAAGGGGCGACTTATTTGCTATGTGAAATCTTCCCCTTATGCAGGTTTTCTTTATTCCCTCTGTTATGGCTTTATAAGGCACATCAAGCGCCATAGCCGCTTCTATGGCTGCCGCTGCATTTTCAAGTTGGTTTTTTCCAAGCAGCTTTATTTTGCAGCTAATCCCCTTGTAAATAAACTCCTGTCCTGTAATATCTGCTTTTACTCCCTTAAGCAGCAAGGGATTTACTATATCCGCCTTAGTGTTGTTCTTTTTAGCATAAGCCTTAAGAAGCCTTGTTACGGCTTCATTATTTATACCTATAACAGCCTTGGAGTTTTTCTTTATAATGCCTGCCTTAACATGCGCTATTTCCTCCACCGTACTGCCTAAATATTCCATATGGTCTAATGAAATGCTTGTAAAAACAGACAAAATATTACCTTTTGAAACATTGGTGGCGTCATCCCTGCCTCCAAGCCCCGTTTCAAGTATGACTATATCGCATGATTTTTTATAAAAATAATTTAAAGCCATAATTGTCTCAAGCTCAAATATTGTAGGGAGAGCCTCCTCCCTCTCCGCCAATTCAATGTATTCATAAAGCTCGTTTACCTGACTTACAAACTCCTCCCCGGTGATAGGAATGTTATTTATGGTAATATTTTCCCTTTCCTCAAATACCGCAGGGGAGTTATATCTTCCTACTTTATCATATTTTTCCATAAGAATGTCCGTAAGAAATGATGAAACCGAGCCTTTTCCGTTAGTTCCCGCAATTTGGATAATGTTAAGCTTTTCCTGTGGGTTTCCTATTTTTTGGAGAAAATTGCTTATGTTTTCCAAGCCTAAATCCCACCTGTGATTTTCCCTGCCATAAAAATATTTATGGGCTTCATTATAGGTACTAAATTTGTCCTTTTTCATCTTTACACCTGCGCTTATTTAAGGCCGGCATGACTATTATTCATAAAGCCTTATGTTAAAATATATAAGGCTGCCGCAATAAAAATTTAACATACAGGATATGATTCCGGCATATAACCGGATTTTCAATATCCTGTATATATTTTTATTAGTGCGACAGCCTCACTAAATTTTACATTTTTTACAGTCCGGTTGCAGCCGCATTATTACGTATTTTTACAGCTTTTTTATAACCGCACAGTTTGGCGTCTCCACTGCCATCGGCTTTCCGTGCCCTATTATTATGCCCTCGTCATAATCAATCCTAAAGAATGTAATTGTGTTTGACTCATGATTCAGGGACGCTATATGCCTCTGGTCAGGGAATATACATATCTGCTTCGGATAATCTCCGCTTATAGGAAGCACTGAGCGCTTTTTAAGCATTCCTGTCTCCTCGTTTCTCTCAAAGAACGCAATGCTGTTGTCTCCTGCATTTGAACAGAACAGATACCTTCCGTCAGGGGTAAACCTCAAAGCCGCCACAGCGCTCTTGTCATTATAACTTTTTCCGAGAGTTCTAATCTGCTGTATAAGCTCAAAATTCGGCGTACCGTCATTGCTGTTATATGTATATACATTCACACAATTCATAAGCTGGCATATAAGATATGCGTATTTCCCGTCATGGGAAAATAAAATGCTTCTTGGCGCCGATTCAAGCTCGCACCTAAGTATGTCCACCAGCTTTATTGCTCCCGTAGTATGATTAAAATCATATATTTTTACCTGGTCTACACCCATGTCGCACACTGCTAAGAACTTTCCGTCAGGAGTAAGCCTTGCGCATGTAGCGTGAGGTCTGAAATTTCTTTCGGCTATGCTTCCCATTCCCTTATGGAATACCTCGTCTGTCATTTCCCCTACGCTTCCGTCTTCTGCTATGCGGACTACGGTTGCCTTTCCGTCGTGATAGCCTCCCGTAAATATAAACTTATCGTCATTATCAACGCTTATATGACACGCTCTCATGCCGTTTATTGAGCCAAGATTCATAAACTCAAGCTCTCCGTCGTCAAGTATCTTAAACGCCGTAATTCCCAAATCCGATACTGAATAAAGAAACTTTCCGTTATTAGCTATACGAAGATAAGAAGCATTTTTAACCTCTACCTCATGTCTTGGAATAAATATTCCCTCCTCCGTATCCACATCGCATACGGTGATTCCCTTTGCCTTACCATGCGTATAGGAGCCTACATAGGCTACATATTTTCCAGTTGCCATAATTTATTACCTTCCTTTGTTTTAAGCTGTCTTTTCAATAATATATTTTATTAACATTCTACCACAATATATTTTCATAAACAATGCAATTTTTATCTTATTTTTTCGGTTTTTGCGGAGACTGGTCCCTTTTCTTTACCGTAAGCTTTCTTAAGTCATACTCCGTACCTGCTATTTCAACAATAACGCTGTCGCCTGCATCGCTAACATATACATTGGTAATAACCTCCTCCTTTGTAAGCTTAAGTCCTCTTACTCCTACTGCTCCCTTTTTCTTTTCAGGCACTTCGCTTAAAGGAAATCTTAAGAATAAGTTATTTGAAGTCCTGAGAGTAACCAGCTTTTCCGTAACAAATTGTTTATTATTTCCGTTTTCATTGCCGCTTAATTCATCTGTACCCTGTATATTTGAAGCTATACTGCCTCCGGACATATAATCAAACGCTCCCGTTACTATGCTTCCCCCTGACATATCGTCAAGGCCTGCAAACATATCAAGCTGTCCGTCGAAATCCTCATCATAAGGAGTATCAAAGCTTTCAGGCACATCAGACATAAATAAATCATTATCCATGTTTAACGTATCTTCCATATTGTCGGAGCCGATAACATTTACGTCTGCCACCATGTCTCCATCGTTAAGCTTTGTTGCGGCCACTGTTTTCTTTGAAACAACAAACTCCGAACTGTCAACAAGCTTCATCATTCCAAGCCTTGTTGTAAATAAAAGCTTTTTATCCTTAAGAGAGCCCAAGGAAACAACATTAACTATGGTTTCCTTACTGCTGTCATAATTTCCCAGATTATCTATAGGAGTTCCCTTATCCTTTGGTCTTACAAATGGGATATCCATTACCTTTACCTGATGAAGACTGCCGTTATCGGTAAACACGCATATTTTATCCGTGTTCAAGCATGTAAGCATATATTTATTTTCTGCCTCAAGGCTTTCCCTGTTTCTCTGGGCTGCCGCCATATCTACGGTTTTCGCATAGCCAAACCGGTCCATAAGGAATGTAACCTCCATCTCTTCAATCTTTTCCTCTATGGCTACTGCCGCCTCCCCGTCCTCGATAACAGTTCTTCTTGAAACGCCATACTCTTTTTTTATTGACATAAGCTCCTTTTTTATTTCCTTTGTCATAGAGCTTCTGTTATTTAGAATATCCTCATATTTTGCAATTCTTCCTACTATAGCCTCGTATTCCTTTTCAAGGGCCAGTATTTCAAGACCTATTAATTTATATAATCTTAAGTCAAGGATTGCCTGCGCCTGTTTTTCCGTAAAGCTTAACTGTGAGGCATATATAACCGATTCCTTATTTTTAAATTTAATCTTTTCAGTGCTTCCGTTTATAAGACAGTCCTTTGCGTCCTTAAGGCTGTTTGAGCCTCTTAATATTTCTATGATAAGGTCTATAATATTACATGCCTTTATAAGACCTTCCTTTATTTCCTTTTGTTCAAGCTCCTTATTTAACAGATATGTGTACTTTCTCGTTGTTATCTCATACTGAAATTTTACGTTCTCCCTTAAAATATCCTTAAGACCAAGGGTTTCCGGTCTGCCGTCAACAATGGCAAGCATGTTCACTCCAAAGGTATCCTCAAGCTTTGTCTTTTTATATAAAATATTTTTAATTTTATTTATATCTGCATTTTTCTTAAGCTCAAGGGCTATTCTTATGCCCTCCTTTGAGGATTCGTTCGTTATGTCCGTAACGTCTGCAAGCTTTTTTGTCTCTATAAGCTCAACTATATCGGAAATAAATTTTCCTATGTTGGCGCCTATCATGGTATATGGAATTTCCGTAATTACAAGCTTGTCCTTATCGCTTTTTTTTGCCGCCGGCTCAAATTCTACCTTGCCACGAAGCTTAATTTTTCCCGTTCCCGACTCGTATATATTTAAAAGCTCGCTTTTATTTACAACAAGTCCCCCCGTTGGAAAATCAGGACCTATGATATACTCCATAAGATTTTCGTTTGTGATGTCATTATTGTCCATATATGCCGCCATGGCGTCAATAACCTCACACAAGTTATGCGTAGGTATGCTTGTAGTCATGCCTACCGCAATTCCCTCTGCCCCGTTTATAAGAATATTAGGCACCTTTACCGGAAGTACCACAGGCTCCCTTTCAGTCTCATCAAAGTTTGGTCCGAAATCCACCACATTTTTATCAAGGTCGGCAAGATATACATCCTGGGTAAACTTTTTAAGCTTTGCCTCCGTATATCGCATGGCAGCGGCTCCGTCTCCCTCTATGGAGCCAAAATTCCCATGACCGTCAACTAAAGCCATGCCTTTTTTAAAATCCTGCTCCAGCACAACAAGAGCGTCATATATAGAGCTGTCGCCGTGAGGATGATATTTACCCATAGTATCACCCACTATACGGGCCGATTTTCTATGAGGCTTGTCATGGTTTAAGCCAAGCTGCTCCATGGCATAAAGGACACGCCTCTGCACCGGCTTAAGACCGTCCCTTATGTCAGGCAGGGCCCTTGCGCTTATGA
>ERZ777305.1536-NODE-1536-length-26183-cov-4.081445_pt1 | contig 26183 bp, 24 predicted proteins | sample MGYA00374965_ERZ777305 | MGnify/ENA primary metagenome ERZ777305 (study PRJEB29328, sample SAMD00013331) | mouse gut metagenome | study: EMG produced TPA metagenomics assembly of the Metagenome analysis of fecal microbiota from mouse which was promoted... | reverse complement strand
TAGAAAGGAATCAATCAAATAGATTAATATTTCTATAAGATTGATTATACGTGATAATATGAGACCAATATATGTAATAATAATATTTTTGTTTGTTATGACACTTTTGACTTTATTTGTCGTAAAAGTCTATAACTCTTTAGTGTTATTAAAAAATAAAATAGATGCTGATTGGCAACAGATAATGTTAGAGATAAGATATCGTGCAGATTTGACAAATAAGTATTTGCCCTTAGTGACAAATATTGTCAGCAATGAAACGATAGAAAATACGCGAATGGTTCTCGATAAATTGAGTAGGCAAATGTCTTGGGAAGATATTATGAATAGTTATATAGAATTAGAAAGATTTATTGAACGAATTAAAATTGAAGTAGAGGATAAAAATATTCACTATGCTGAATGGGAGAAAGCTTTTGTCGAAAATAAGATGAGATTAGATAAGGCAAGAGATATCTATAATGATGATATTTTGGGAATGAATAATAAAGTTGATTTATTTCCCTTTAGCATTATTGCGGGAATATGCGGGTATGAAAAGTATATTTATTTTAGAAGTGAAAGTTAGAGGATAGTTATGGATAAAGTATTAGAGACGACATATAGTAGGGTATATTTAAATGCTCCATCAGATAATTATAGTGAATTTCTAGATTATATAGCTGATAATTTTGATGAACGCTTAGAAGATATTTTAACTTTTTTAGAAATTCCTGAATTTATCGATTATGGTTTGAAGATATATCTATATAATAGTAAAGAAAGTTATAGTGAATATGCGAATAGTCAAGGTGTCGAGACGATTTCCTATGGTATTGGTTCATTTGAAGAAAAAAGGGTTAGTCGTGTTATAACGGAAGAAGATTTGCAAAAGTGTTCTAAAATGCATCTTTTAAATAATATATTACATGAATGTGTTCATCTTCTTTACTTTGTCTTTTATCAGTTAAAAGATAGAGATGCGAGAGTTGTATGGTTTGATGAGGGACTTGCCTATAATTTATCGGGACAAATGTCTGATTGTCGCGATTTGGATAAATTTAAGAGTTTTTATTTAAAGAATATTGTCAATAAGCATTTGGAAATTCCCAAGATTGAATATTTATTACATCACGGAAATAAGCATGGGGAATTTAATGATGATGAAACACATCTTTATGATGGATATAATATTTCCTATGTCATTGTTCGCTATTTATTAGAAGTTCTTCCTAAGGATAGATTATTTAATTTGCTTGGCAATTATGAAGTAATTATGGCGAATGGTGGAAAATATTTAAATGATGCTATTAAATACTATGACACTTTATTTCCCGTCAGTGATAATTTTTCCGATATAAAAGATGAGCTTGAACTAATGGATTATTTAAATAAAAATTTCTTATTTGGATATTTAGATTTAAATGATAAAATACATGCCAATACTTTAGCTGATTTTAAAGAACTATATCGCACCAAAGATATTTTGAAGATATTAGAAAAAGGGTATGGAACTTGTATTGAAAATATGCAGGTAATAACATTTGGATTAAAGAAAATAGGTTATGAAGTTAGAACTTTTGCCTTAAGAGATATTAAGCATTTAGATACATATAGATTTATGTTTATTATGGCTTTTAATAAGAATGATAAATGGTATATATTTGAATATACTAACAGCCAAAAACAAGGTATATTTGAGATACCGAATGTCGATAAATATGTCAGCGAATACCGCACTAATATGGAGAAATGTGTGGAAGATGGCAAGGTAGAATTGACGGAATTTACATCTATTCCTGCCGATTTAAGTTATGATGAATTACATAAGTATTTAGCAAAAAAATAATAGTACACATAAGTGTACTATTTTATATTGAAGTTTTTAATAAATGCATTATAGGCATCATAATCGGGTGTATTAAGTATTTCCTTATAGGGAATCTTGTTTTCATCTAGAATATGTTTGATGATATAATCTGTTAGATGAGGATTTCTAATAAGGAGGGGACCAATTGTATATGTTCCATAAAAATTATTTACCTTAATTCCCTCAACGCGAACATCTTCAGTATTACCAGTTCCTTTGATGACTTCAAATAAATCATTTTCGGTATTATTGTTTACTGATCCACGGTTTTGAAAGCCAATAATGGGTTTATCTAAAAAACTTACCTTATTAATTTGTTCATTTATGATGCGATTATCAGAAGATACTGAAGAATAATCAAATATTCCTAGAGCTTCTTTTTCATTAATTTTCTTACCAAATAATTCCCAGGCATTTCCAGTTGCAATAATGGTTTTGGTCTTTACAATATTTGTGAAGGATTTTTTATGTTTTAGAATATCTTTTCTGACAATTTCTTGCGATGATTCATTGCCGCACCCGATATATATAATATCGTATTTAGCTAAATCCATCTTATCATCTTTAGTTAGTTTATCAATACTAGTCTTTACACCTTGACGCTTAAAGGCTTCTTTTAAAGCAAGGATATTGCCCTGTTCGCCATATAAATTCATTAAATCATAATATAGATGAGCAATTTTAATTGTTTTCATGTGCATCCTCCATCAGTAACTTCTTTATAACGGCAGTCATATCAAAACATACCATCGTATATATATTTCCCTTACTGTTATTTTTAACAATTTTTATAATATCTAATTCGTTGTCAACTAAAACTAGTTTGTCTTTATCAATATTGGCATATATCAATCTATTATATACATCATATCTGAATCTTCCTATGCAGAATATTTTATCAATTGTCTTATCATTTAATAATTCGAAATCAACATCGTAAAGCCAACTTAAATCATTTAATTCATATCTTCTAGAGACATTATCAAATCCCATAATAATAGTCTTTAAGCCTTTTTGTTCGCGAATAAAATTGATTGTTTGTAAATAGGATAGACAGTTTTCGTTTTTTGATTCGACCATTTCGACTTTGCGCTTTCCAAGACGGTAATTTTTTAAGCGCTTAGATACTAAAACATTGTCATTAAGTTCGTGTTGAATAGATACTTCATCAAGACCCATGACACTCGTTAGAGCAAAAGCGGCAAGAGTATAGTAAACGGCAAAGTAGACATTTTTATTTAAATGAACAATGGCCTTGTTAATCGTCATAAATTGTTTTTCTAAATCGATATCTTTGGCTTCATAATCGACTTTTCCTCTTGCAAAATCACAGGAAGGACACTTGTATATACCGACATGTCCATAGTGAATTGTCGAATATTTTAATTTGCTTTCACAAATAGGACAGTAGGCAGCATCGACATTATCACTTAGAGGGACTTTGATATCTGTCTTACTTTTGCCAACACCATAAGTAGTTATTAGACCATTATGAGTAATGCGCATGCGATTTACAATTGGATCATCGGCATTGATAATAATGTGCGTGTTTCCATCAATAGAATTCTTAATTTTATTGAATATGATATCGGGATGTCCGTTGCGGGCTGGTTGATCTCGCGTAACATTAGTTATAACTAAGTGTGTTAATTTGACCTTATTAAAGATCGTCTTGATAAAGGATTCGTCTAATTCCAGTAATAAAACATCAGCTCTTATTCTCTTCGTAAAGGGATTAGTATGATTTAAAATTAAGGTAGCAGCGGCATTATATAAATTTGAACCATTCTTATTCCATATGACTTTGTAGCCGTTATTCTCTAAGATGTGAGCGACTAAAGAAGTAGTTGAGCCTTTACCGCTTGATCCAGTTATACCAATAATATATTTTGGATATTTAAGTTTGTTTAAGATATCCTTATCTAATTTCGTAGCATAGTATCCGGGCGTAACAGAACCATCTTTTTTAAAAATAGGTTTTGCTATTTTACAAGCTAGAGTAAGTACTTTGTTTATCAATATAGCTAAAGTTTGTTTCATTTAAATCACCATTTAAAGTATACCACAAAAGCCCAATATTTATAAAGATTTATTGACAAATAGTTAATGAGTGCTTAGAATATAATTTTATGGAAAAGTTAGATATTAAAAACTTAAAAATTAACTTTTGGAAATTTAAATTTCTGGGCATTGGAACCTTAGGAATTTGTTTTTTGACGCCTGATGAGAAAGTTTTGAAGATTTTTTTAAACAAGTATCGCATTGCACGATTAAAAGAGTTTCATCCAGATTTAGTTGAACATTTCAGCAATATTAATTCCCTTGGCAATGATACATATATGGTACCAGAGAAACTATTGATGCGTGGTAATGAAGTAGTGGGCTATCTGGCAGCTTTTGGAAAGGGACGCAGAATATCGAATTTTAGTGGGGATTTAAGAGTTCGAAAAATAATTAGTGCCTATGATGTGTTGACGGAAGATACACAAAAGATAAGTGAGCAAAAATTTCGATTAAGTGATGTTCACAATGGCAATATTTTATATGATGAAGAGTTGAACCATTTTAGTTGTATAGATTTAGATAAGGGGAGTATTGAAGGAGAGAGTTTAACTAGTGATGCCATAATGCGGATGAATATGCGGGCAATAAATGATTGTATCATCTGTAGTCTCTTTGGCGTCAATATTTTATATAAGACGATAAATTTTTATGATTATGATTTACAAAAACTTTATGAAGAAGTAACCTTGCGAGATTATTCGGCTATTGGTGACTTTTTTGCCTATTTATTTGAAGTCACTCGCGAAAATGATCCAACGATATCTATGTTGCATAGGGAGAAAAGAAAAATATTAAGTGTAAATCCCGTTGAAGATTATTACAATCGTCTATTTTAGGCTTAATAATTCTTTTTTTTTGTCTTAATTTATAGTATAATGAACTTATGATATGGTGGTGGATAATGCTATGAGGGAAGTTATTGCAAGTATAGATATTGGCAGTAGCAATATAAAACTTGTCGTTGGCGAGATGATAAATGGCGAATTAAATATTCTCTGTGCTATTGATGAAGTCTCTCGTGGTGTTAAAAAGGGAACTATCGTCGAACCAGAGGAAACGGAATATGCCATCAAAAAAATTCTCAAACAGGCAGAAGATCGCTTGGGTGTTAAAATAAGAGAAGCAATTGTTTCAGTTAGTGAAGAAAGTGCTGATTTTAAAATCGGTGAAGCCAGTATTACTATAACGAATAATGATCGCGAAGTGGGACCTGATGATATAATGCGCGTTTTACAACAGAGTATCAAGGGACAAGTTGATAAAGAGTATGAACTCGTTACAGTTATTCCCATTATGTTCAAAGTTGATGATCGCAAAACGAGAATGCCAAAGAATTGGCATGGAGATTCTCTATCAGTAAAATCAGTTATCGTATCGGTTCCTAAAAGAGATGTCTATACGACAGCTAAAGTTTTAGAAAAATGTGGAGTAGAAGTTTCGGATATAATGATTGATAGTATTGGGTCTTATTATGCTCATCATAATGAATCAACGGATACTTCAACAGGGGTAATAATTGATGTTGGAGATGAGACAATGAAAATAGCAGTCTTCAATAAGGGCATCATTATTAATAATCTCGTCTTAGGATTAGGGGGATCAAAGATTGATAGCGATATGAGCTTTGTCTACAAGTTAGCACCTGAGCAAAGTAGGAAAATAAAGGAATCACTTGCCCTTGCTAATAAGAGATATGCAAGTTCTAAAGAGCAGGAAGTCGTCGTCAATACAGAGGGTGAAAAAGTAACAATTAATCAAGCAGAGTTGACAGAATTGACGATGAGTAGACTCCACGAATTGCTAAATATGGCGAAAAATGAAATAAACTACTTAACAAAGAAGGAAATTAGTTATATAATTGTTACAGGAGGATTGACAGAGTTAAAAGACTTTCCTTTAGAAATCGAGAGTGTATTTGGTAGAATTGCATCCATGGGTAAGATAAATATCGTAGGAGCAAGAGACAATAAATATGCCGCTTGTGTAGGTATGATTAAATACTTCGATTACAAATTAAATTTGCGTGATAGAGAATATTCAATATTCAATCAGGATGATTTAGATACTTTATGTGCTAACAGTGAAAAGAGAATCGTCTCAAGTGATTCACTATTGGGAAAAGTATTTGGAATATTCTTTGATAATTAGGAGGATTAATTTATGATGAATGAATTAAATATGGATCAAATTGCTAACATTAAGGTAATTGGTGTTGGTGGCGGTGGATGTAATGCCGTAAATAGAATGATAGAATCAGGAGTTAAAGGTGTAGAATTTATTATAGCTAATACTGACTTACAAGTATTAAATGCATCTCCTGCGGATATTAAATTACAAATTGGTAATTCAATTACTAACGGTTTAGGAGCTGGAGCAAATCCGGAGATTGGACGCGAGGCAGCTTTAGAAAGCAAGGATGAGATAAGACAAGCTCTAGAGGGAGCAGATATGGTCTTCGTTACTTGTGGAATGGGTGGAGGAACTGGTACTGGTGCATCTCCGGTCGTTGCCGAAATAGCTCAAGATATTGGAGCATTGACTGTTGGTATTGTTACTAAACCATTCAAGTTTGAGGGTAATAAACGTATGGAACAGGCGATCATTGGACTTGATGATTTGAAGAAGCATGTCGATACATTAATTGTTATTCCAAATGATAAGTTGAGAGATATAATTGATAAATCAACACCTATGGTAGATGCCTTCAAAGAAGTTGACAGTGTTCTTCATAGAGGTGTTCAATCAATATCAGATCTTATTGCTGTATCCGGTTTAGTTAACCTTGACTTTGCCGATGTTAAGGCAGTAATGGCTAAACGTGGTAATGCTTTAATTGGTATAGGTTTAGGTGTTGGAGAAAATAGAGCAATTGAGGCAGCTAAACAAGCTGTATCAAGTCCATTACTTGAAACATCAATTGTTGGAGCAACAGATGCCATTATCAATGTAACTGGTGGAAGCTCATTAACATTATTTGAAGCAGAAGATGCTGCAGAGGTTGTTAGAGCAAGTGCCAATACAGATATTAATATCATCTTCGGTGCGGTAATTAATGAAGACTTAGATGATGAAGTAATTGTAACTGTAATCGCAACAGGATTCGAGGACAACGATAATATGCCAACATACGTTGAAGAAGTAGCACCAGAAAAGGGTAAGACAAAACCTATGAGTGTTATCGATGATGAGTATGATATACCACCATTCTTAAGAGATAGAAACGATATATAAGAGGATTAGTCCTCTTTTTTTAATATTTAAATAATTTTACCAGAAAAAGACAAGTTTTTTAAAATCAATAAATTATAATGTCTTTGGTGATGATATGAAAGTTTATTTAGATTTAGTAATTATTATTAATTTTTTATATGATTATTTAATACTTACTTCGGTATCTATTCTTTTACATCGTCATATTCCTTTAAAAAAGATAATAATTGGCTCTTTAGTAGGAATGAGTTCTGTTTTAGTTCTCTTTTTAAGCCTTAGCAAGATAACATTATTGATATTTAAAATAGTTACTAGTTTAAGTATGGTATTGTTAACTTTTGGAACAAAGAAAATAGGTGAGAATACCTTTTATTTCTATGTGATAACGATAATTATTGGGGGATTTCAATATTTAGTTACGGGTAATGAATATGAGGTTAATATTTTTATAATGGGCGTTTTAAGTCCGATAATAATCTATTTGTATATAAGAAGTCAAAGGGAATATAAAAGAGAGATTACAAAACTTTATAATGTCATAATAATTGATGAAGATATAGCATATACTTTAACAGGATATATGGATACGGGGAATACTTTAAAGGATCCAATAACGAAATATCCGGTTATATTAGTGAGTAATAAACTCCGGTTTAAGAGTCAAAAGTACTTTTATGTGCCATTTCAAGTAGTAAATAATAAGAGTATTTTAAAATGTGTGAAAGTTGATAATGTCATAATAGACAATAAAAGACGAGATGTCTTATTGGGATTAGTAGATGATAATATCTTAAAAAATGGCGTAGATGTCATATTAAATGAATATTTAAGGGAGGAAAGCACATGTTGAAAAAAATAATGAATTATTTGCGAAGTATATTTAGTCGAGATGATCTTTGTCTATTTATAGGGAGTACGGATATTTTACCGCCACCATTAAAAAAAGAGGAAGAATTAGATTTGGCAAGAAGAAGTAGTGCAGGAGATTTAGAAGCCCGCAATAAGTTAATAGAGCATAATTTGCGATTAGTGGTCTTCTTAGCTAAAAAATATGAAAATACGGGGTATGATATAGAAGATTTGGTGTCTATTGGATCAGTTGGCTTAATAAAGGGAATTAATACTTATAAGGTCGATAAAAATATTAAATTAGCGACATATGTATCGCGCTGTATATCAAATGAAATATTGATGTTTTTAAGAAAAAATAAGCGAAGGAGAACGGAGATAAGTTTAGAGGATACTCTTAATTATGATGCTGAGGGCAATACCTTATGTCTTGAAGATATATTGGGTACTGATGAAGATATCGTAGCTGATGAGTATGAAAAGAAATTAGATAAGCGCTTTTTGGAAAAAGAACTCAATAGTTTAAATGAACGCGAAAAACTGATTATGACATTGCGATATGGACTTAATAATAAAGAGGAATATACACAAAAAGAAGTGGCAGTGATGTTGGGGATTTCGCAGAGTTATATTTCGCGCATTGAAAAAAAGGTCATTAGTCGGATAAGAGCAACTATCACGGATTAGACTTTTTCATGTGGGGGTGCTATAATAAGGAGCCAAAGAGGTGGAATAATGGAAAAAATAATGCCGGATTTATTTGTGGTAATGAGCAATGATGAATTCAGGGAAGCCATTGAATATGCACGCCAAGAGGGAGCAAGTAAAGCAACATGCTTGATGGCAATGAATTATGATTTGATAATTAATGGACATATTGTTGAAAATGATGTGCAGACAAAAGATGGTTGGTTTCCCAAGTTTACGGAATATATAAGCTTACCAACAGAAGATGATGAAATAGGAGTATTGCTTAGTCCAACCGTATGGAATGAGTATGATGAAAGAATTATCTATGATACGATGCAAAAAAATAAAATATCTTTAAATATCATGTATGATCCTTTATTTATTCAACCCAAGAAAATGATGGATTATATCGAAGAAGAAAAGAAATTTTCCCAGGAAAATCCCATTAATTCACCTTGGACAGCTCGCGATATGGATGTCGTAGGGGCGGGGTTAACAGCAATAAAAAATATCAAAAAGGCGACAATCTTGAGTCAAGCAAATTTTGAAATTGCCATATATGTGCGTGATATTGAAGAAAAATGTGATGAATTTGTTCTAGCTGAAGATATTGCTAGCAAGAAAATCATTCAAAGATATAAGTATCCATCTGTTGCCCATTTAGAGACAGATAATGGCGATTTTAATATATATATGGGTGAATCAATTAATCCGATGGAAGTATTAGCGCGATTAGAACATATGGGAATTGATAGCATAATTAAGGAATATGAAGATAAAGATCAAGCACTACTGCTTTATGAAGCACGTAGTAAAGATAACAAGTTAGTAAAAGACAGCGAATAATGGCTGTTTTTTTACGTAAAGAAAAAACAAATTAAACTATAAATAAGTTATCATTTTTTATATATGTTAAAATAGTAAATATGGTGGTGTTTTATGACTATTTTAGATAAAGAAGAAAAAAACGAACGTTTAAAACGCAAAAAAAAGAAGAAAAAACAACATATTATTTTTTATAAAATGTTGTCATTTATTTTGATAATAATGACAATGGTATCTTTGGGAACGGTGATATTTAATGAATTATTGCCAATATCTTATCTTATTCCCATAATTATTGCCTTATTAGTTATCATCTATGCAATAACGTTTATTTTAAATAAGAATAAATTGAAGTCTTGGATAAAAAATATTTTTTCTAGTGTGGCAGTTATCTTAATTGTCGTAGAGGTATTTTTATTATTCTTTGGTACTAAGACATTGAAGTTTTTGAGTAATTTAGCGGATACAGGTTATCGTGTTGAAACATATGGAGTATATGTACTAGAATCAAGTAATTATAAAAAAATTAAAGATTTGGATAACAAAACAATCATGTATTTAGGTAGTGACAATCTAGATAATGTCAATGAGACTTTGGATAAAATAAAAAAAGAAATAAGTATAAATGTGGATAAAAAAGATATTCTTGGAGAATTACTTGAATCTTTAGATAAGGGAGAAACAGATGCTATTCTTATGGAAGGAAGTTATGAATCTATTATTAAAGATGAATTCGAGGAGTATTACGAAAAATTGAAACTTATAACATCTTATGATGTTGTAGATATTGTCGATGTTAAAAAAAGTGAAAAGGATATTACGAAAGATCCATTTATGGTATATATAAGTGGTATAGATACCTCGGGAAATGTAGCGAGCAAAGCGCGAAGTGATGTCAATATTCTATTGGCGATAAATCCGAATACGCATCACATATTGATGATTAATACGCCAAGAGATTATTATGTAACTCTTCCAAGTAAGGGCAATAAAGATAAATTAACACATGCTGGTATCTATGGAATTGAAGAATCGGTTAAGACTTTGGGTGGTTTATATGATAAAGAGATAGATTACTATGCGCGTATCAACTTTACATCATTTATTAAAATAATTGATGCTTTAGGAGGAATAAAGGTTAACGTACCAAAATCTTTTTGTGAACAGGATTCTAAGAGATCGTTTAAAGAAGGAGATTTAATATGCTTAAGTCCTGGGTTGCAACAACTCAATGGAGAACAGGCTCTAGCTCTTTCTAGACATCGTAAAACTATTGGCGATCGTGCTCGTGGCAAAAATCAAATGCTCGTTTTAGAGGCAACAATAAATAAAGCAATAAGTCCGAAGATAATTACTAAATATAATAGTATTTTAAATAGTCTATCGGGACGTGTAGTGACTAATATGACGAGTGAAGAAATGATTAATTTTATCAAAAAACAGATGACAGATAATGCTAATTGGAGTTTTGATACTATTAGTGCAAATGGGGTAAATGCGTCACGACCATGCTATGCTTTGGGTAATCTTAAAGCTTCTGTTATTGAACCATATGAAGACACTATCTCTGCGGTAAAACTTGCCATTAATAATCTATATAATGGTGATGATGATGTCCTAAAGGGAACAGAAGAATTGACGACTTCAAAAACAACTACAAATTAGTTGTTTTTTTTAGAGTATGAGACTATAATATAGGGAAAAAAGGAGAGGAAAATATGCCAAAGAAGGAAAAGAATCAACATTGTTTATGGTCATATGACAAAGATTATATAAATGAAGCTATGATAGACTTAGACAAAGCGGGAATAGAGTCATTTAGGGAAAATCGCATAGGAGTATATTTTTTAAGAGTTAATAAGGGTAAGTATGATGATACTATAAAGTTTGCTCGTAAAAACTTAGATGCTAAGAGAATAGGTGTTGTAAATCACTATGGTGTTAGACGCCATCTAAATGATCATAGTTTAGTCTATGCAAAGATTAAGGATGCTAAAAAATTAGAGTTAGGTTGGGAAAATGAAAGAATGCAACCACGCTATATTAGAGAAATGCTCGATAAGTTAAGAATACTCAGCAATAGCCGCTTAAAATTACGTGTAAATGCCAATAATCATGCTATAGAAATTATGGTGAATGGCAATAAAGAAGATTATGAAGAAGAGCAAAATATAATTCTTAGTTATCTATATGAAAATATGGGTGATGTTTTTGAAAATATTTATAAATGTGAAGATAATGGGCGACTAATAAAAAAAGATTATACGCGCAAACGCGATAGTGTATATAACTTGTTTGATTCATCTTTCTTGGCTTCGGGAATGTATACGCCTAGAGGAAATAGCATTGTTCCAGTTCCTGATGATGAGCTACTAACAGTAAGTGGCTATAAATCTTACTCATCTAAAACGGGATATCAAAGACAAAAACAGAATATTGTCTTAAAAAATAAGGATAAAGTTATTATTAATGGAACGATAGAACTATATGAGACGAAAAAGTATGCCTATACTTGGGATGCCGAGAAAAAGACAGAGAATAAAGTCCTTCCTTTCGAATCATCATTAGTTGATAATTTATCATATAACTCGACATTTATTATCGATGATAATGTAGTTAAAATAACGACTAATTATACAACGGATAGAGAGGCGACGATGACTCGTGAACTTCCTTTTGGGGTTACTTTTCCCAATGAGTTTTCGGTGCGCAATGGGTTGCTTCCGCATCCTTTGAAGACTGGTAGTTATAGTGGAGTAATTGAAGAATATTATATGCGAAGTACAGATGGATTGAAACTTTTACACTATGCAACACATTCACCATATTTTGAGATTTACGATATTCCCGCAGATTTTGACTTTGTAAATAATAATTCAGCATTAAATAAAGCATCTGCTGTTTATGATATTCGCGATTTTAATCCAGGGGATCCAAAGCTTGCACCAGTTAAAGACTTTATCGATAAAGCTGTTCAAAAATTAGAATTAACAAATAAAAGTAATTAGTCAACCAAAAATAGTTGACATAAAATGATAGGCGTGTTAATATTAATGTAATAGAAAAAGGAGGCGTATTACATGGCTGTTAAATTAAGATTAAAAAGAATGGGAGCTAAGCAAAGACCTTTTTATAGAGTAATTGCTGCTGACTCAAGAAGTCCAAGAGACGGAAGATTTATTGAAACTATTGGTACTTATGATCCAATTAAGGCTGAAGACAATGTTAAGATTGACGAAGAAAAAGCTATCAAATGGTTAAATAACGGTGCTCAACCAACTGACACAGTTAAAAATCTTTTAAGTCAAACTGGTATTTGGGCAAAATTTAAGAATACTAAAAAAGAAGGTAAGTAATTATGCATCAAGAATTAATTAATTTTACTGAAAATTTAGTTCGCTCACTTGTTAAGGAACCAGATATGGTTAAAGTTCAAGAATTTTTAGGCGATGATGAAATTATTCAACTAGAAATTATTGTTCATGAAGACGATATGGGGACTATAATTGGCAAGGGTGGAAAAATGGCTTCTGCTTTACGTGTATTAATATCAGCAGCAGCTTATAATATGAATATAAATAGAGTTAGAATAAATATTGATTCATTCTAATTCTTTTTTCATTTTAGAAAGGAATTTTATGTTTGAAGGAAAAATAGCTTTAGTTACAGGTGGTACGAGCGGAATTGGCAAAAAAATAGCAGAATATTTAATCAAAGAGGGAGCTTTTGTCTTTATAAATTTTCATAAGGATGAAGATCGCATGTATGAAGTAAAAAAAGAATTTAAGCAATTTAGTTCAAATTTTGAGTTTATCAAAGCCGATATTTCTAATGAAGAAGAAGTATTAAAAATGATGAATAAAATCAATGAGAAAAAAGGGCATTTAGAATATTTAATAAATAATGCAGGTATGAATATTGATGCTTTTATTGAAGAGACTGATATGTGTCTATTTAAAAAAGTTGTCGATACCAACTTTACTGGTAAAGTAATTACGACAAAGTACGCACTTCCCTTATTAAAAAAGGGCGAACAATCGGCTATTGTTAATATTGCATCGAGACTAGGGACTATGCCATGTGAAGAGGCAAGTGCCTATTGTGGAGCAGCTTCGGCGATAATTAACTTTACAAAGACAGCATCATTAGAGTTTGCCAAATATAAAATAAGAGTTAACTGTGTAAGTCCTAGTTTAACGATAACACCACTAGCTCTTAGTGGATGGACTGATGAAGAAATACAAGAGCAGACACAAAATAATCCACTAGGAAGACTTGCAACGACAGATGATATAGCTAATGCTGTAATATTCTTATTGTCCGATAAGGCAAGTTATATAAATGGACAGAACATCAATGTCAATGGTGGATCATTAATGTAAAAAAAGTTTTTCCAGTCTACTGGAAAAACTTTTTTAGAATCTCTCCGATTGAAAGTTGGAAATTTCTCCGATTGAAAACGCAAAATCTCTCCGATTGAGTTTGACAAAAATATTGAGAAATCATATAATTATAATAGTTAGGAATGATAATATGGAAATCAAAGATTATAGGAAAAGAATAGTTGATGATAAAATCGAAGAATATTTGCAGTTATTTGGAGCTATTTGTATTGAAGGTCCCAAGTATTGTGGAAAAACTTGGGCAGGAAGATATCATGCCAATAGTGAAACTTTATTACATAAAACAACAGGCGATGAATCTAATAATGTTCAATTAGCTAAGATTTCTCCTAATATTATATTAGAAGGAGAAAAACCAAAATTGATTGATGAGTGGCAAGAAGCTACAAATTTGTGGGATGAAATACGAGCAGATGTCGATAAAACTGGATTAAAGGGGCAGTATATATTAACTGGGTCTTCTACTCCAAATAGAAAAGGAATTGCTCATAGCGGGGCAGGAAGATTTGCTAAAATACATTTGCGACCAATGTCTTTATATGAATCAGGTGATTCTTCTGGATTGATATCCTTGAAAGATATTTGCAAGGGAAATAAAATAGCAAAAGCTACGGGAGAGGTAGATATACGAACTCTTGCTAGATTGATTATTAGAGGAGGTTTTCCTGGTTATATTAGTTATTCATCAAATCAAACAAAAATTGCTATAAGTGAATATATAGACTTGATTATAGATGATGATTTATATCGTCTTGATGGTATTTATAGAGATAAACACAAAATGCGTTTATTGTTAAAATCATTAGCTCGGAATGAAAGTACAACTGTAACAAATACAACACTTAAAAATGATATTAAAGAAATTGATAACGAAGATATAGATAAAGATACATTAGCTAATTACTTGGATGCTTTGAATAGACTATATTTAATTGATAATGATGAGCCCTTTTCTACAAATATTCGTTCATCAATTCGTGTCAAACAATCAGAAAAAAAGCATTTTGTTGATCCTTCTATTGCTTGTGCTTTGCTAAATTTGACAGAAGAAAAATTAATTGGTGATTTAGAAACTTTTGGATTATTGTTTGAAGCAATGGTTGAAAGAGATTTGAAAGTTTATGCTGATTCCTTTGATGCAAAAAGTTTTCACTATCAAGATTACTTAAATAGAGAGGTTGATCATGTTATTGAACTTGATGATGGTAACTGGTGTTGCTTTGAAATAAAATTAGGGGCAAATGCCATAGAAGAAGCAGCTAAGAATTTAATTGATTTTAGAGATTCAATAAAAAAAGAGGGAGGCCATATACCATCTGTTTTATGTGTAATTTGTGGTTTGACAAATGCGGCATATCAGAGACCAGATGGTGTATATGTCGTTCCTATAACTGCTTTGAAAAATTGATTTTTGTATAAAAAAACAAAAAATAAGCATAATAAAAACACGATTTATTCGTGTTTTTTTCATAATATCATAGAATACTTGTTATTCTACGATATAGTTTCTACTCTATGTTCTAATTATAATATAGAATTTAGAACAAAAAAAGCAATAATATAAAAAATATGTAAAGTATTGACGATTTTAAAAAGAAAGGGGAATTATAATGATGAATTTTTTAAAATCTAAACTAACTTATCAAGAAATATTAGAAGAATGGATAACGGACAAAAAATATATAATTAAGGAGCAAAGTTATATCAAGTATATTAATTTAATTAATAAGCATATTAATCCTCTTCTTGGAGATTATAATTATAAAAATCTTAATAATAAGGATGTTGAAAAGTTTTTTCAACACGCTGATATTAAAAATCTATCATCTTCTACAAAGAAGACGATTATTTACATTATTAAAAGTTCCATAAATTACGGAGTTGATAGAAATATTAGAAAACCACTTGGAGATATAGATTTAAAAATCAAAAAAGCAAAATCTAAAGTAGTATATTTTACAAAACATGAACAGGAAACACTAGAGAACTACTTAGAAAGTAAAAATGATATTAGAGCCTTGGGAATATTTCTCTGTCTATATACGGGAATACGGCTTGGTGAAGTATGTGGCTTAAAATGGAGTGATGTCGATTTTAACAATAAATCAATCACGATTAATAGAACTGTACAAAGAATAAAAAATACAAATGATTCAAATGGAAATAAGACAAAAAAGATTGTCTCAACACCTAAAAGTGAAACATCTAAGCGTACTATACCATTACCTGATTTTTTATATTCTATGATGCTTAAATATAAGTCTAATAATAATCACTATATATTAACGGACAGTGAAGATTTTAAAGATACTCGAGTATTTGAGAAATACTTAGAAAACACTTTAAAAAAGTGCTATATTAGAAATCTTAATTTCCATACACTAAGACATACTTTTGCTACTCGTTCGATAGAATCAGGAATGGATATTAAGACTTTAAGCGAAATACTTGGTCATGCCTCATATCATATAACCTTAGATATCTATGTTCATTCAACAATTGATCAAAAAAGGGATTGCATCAACAATTTAGTTAGCTATTTAAATAATTCGTAGAATAACAAGTATTCTATGATATATTTATTATTCTAAAAATATTTTGTTTCTGAAATCATATTTTTCTTTGTATTCGTCCTACCTAAAATGTAATACAAAAAATACGAATGATTAGTATAACTGATATTTTTAATTAAATCAAAAAGTTATTATGAAATTATGGTTTTGGAAACAAAATATATATATGAAGTTAAAATATTAATTTAATTTCCTATAATGAGAATAATAACTATTCGACAAAAAAATAGATGGAGGAGAAAAATATGGACAAGAAAAGAAATGGAATAATAGGAGGGTCAATCTTAGTTGTAGCTTTAGTAGCTATGATTGGAGTAGTGTATGCAGCTTACTCACAAACATTAAATATCAATGGTGATGCAACAGTAAAAGCAAATTCATGGAAAATTAAATATGCCAATTTAAGTGAGGCTAAGTTAACAGGAGAAGCAAAAGAAGTTACAAAACCAACTATTAATACTAATGATACTAATATTGGAGATTATTCAGTTATACTAGCTAAACCAGGAGATTCTATTGAGTATACTTTTGATATTGTCAATGAAGGAACATTTGATGCAACATCAACAATGCTTTATGTAAATCCAACACTAACATGTACAGGAACTGGAGAAAATGCCGAAGCAGATGCAGCTAATGTTTGTAAACATTTAAATTATGAATTTGTTTTACCTGGAGCTGCTATGACGAATGGACAAATATCTGGTGGACAAATTAAGTTAGCTAACAAAACAACTCTTGAAGGCATGGGTATTAAATTAACTTACAGTGCTGATGTACCAGTAGAAGAATTACCAAAAAATGATGTAGCCATAAGTGGATTAAATGCTTATATAACATTTGTACAAGATTAATATTATGAAAAAAAAATCTGGGCTTCTCAGTGTAGGAGTATTAGTAGTAGCACTAGTTGCTGCCATTGGGATAGTTTATGCAGCATACTCACAAACATTAAATATCAATGGTACGGCTAGTGCTAAAGCTAATTCGTGGGATGTGCATTTTGCTAATCTAAGTGATGCTAAGCTAACAGGCGAAGCAAAAGAAATTACAAAACCAATGATTAATACAAAAGATACTAATATTGGCGATTTTTCAGTAGTATTATCTAAACCAGGATCTGGTATTGAATATACTTTTGATATTGTTAATGATGGAAGTTTTTTTGCGGGTTTAGAAGATGTTATAATAAACACTCCTAAATGTACAGGAGTTGGGGAAAATGCTACTAAGGACGCAGAAAACGTATGCAAATATGTAACTTATTCAGTTTATTTTGAAAATGACGCAGCTAGTGACGCTTTTCCTATGTACTATCAGTCTTCATGGGGTGAACATGCCGCGGTGTATTATTGCAACAAAAGCAGTATATTGAATCCTAAAGATAAGACAAATGATGAATTTGGAGTAGAACGCATCAGTGGGCATATAAAGATTTTTTACGGTAGACAAAATTTTTGGGAAGATATTCCTGATGAAGAACTCCCAAAGAACGAGGTTTTTATAAGCAATCTCGGAGCACAGATAACTTTTAGACAAGTTGATAAAACGTGTACGAAACCATCTGACTATGTGGGCGGTGCTACAGGAAGTGTAGATACGGATTGGGGAACTATGGAATGTCCATGGTGCTGAATTAACAAATATAAAAGAAAGCAATTCTTTTATATGTTTTTTCTAAAAATATTAAATGAGAGGTGACGATTTTTGAAAAGAAGTGAGTTAAAATTAATTACTCTATGTCTATTATCTTCTTTTTTCCTCTTGTTTAATATTTTTATAAAGAATATATTAGACTCTTATCTCTTAATTGTATTTTTAGGAGTGGTTTTTGGAATATTATACTTTTTAGTAGGATTTGAAAAAACAAGATTGAGAAATAAAAAAGAGGTTTTGACGTTTATATCTTTATATACTGGGGCATTTTTAGTGCTTCTTTATGGTATTGGATTATTTACGGGATATTTAAGAAATTCTTATAGTTTGCATCCTTTGAATATTTTAAAGAATACGGTGCCGATGATCTTAATTATTATAGTTGGAGAATTGTTAAGATATAACTTATGTCGCAAAGGTGAACAGAATATCTATGTAAAGATATTGGTGATAGTACTTATGACTTTAGTAGATGTCTCATTGGTGTGTAATGTCTATGATCTACATAGTTTAAGTGGAATACTTAGTCTATTAACACTTACGGTTATTCCTAGTGTGTTTAAAAATCTATTGTTAAATGATTTAGCATTAAAATTTGGATATTTACCGGGTATTATTTATAGTTTAATTATGGGACTTTATGTCTATATTATTCCAATTATACCAAATCTAAATGATTATATGACATCAACAGTAATGTTTTTAATACCGCTGGCTTTAATGATTTTAGTTGATAAGAGATTTGAGACTGAAGATGAAGAAGATGAGGAAGATTTAAGAGATAAGAAAATTCCCGAGAAAGTAGTAAATGGGGTGTTAATTGCTATAATGGCGGTGATGATTGCCTTATTTAGTAATTTGTTTCCTCTTTGGATTGCGGCTGTAGGTTCGGGTTCAATGGAGCCGACAATCATGACGGGAGATGCCATCATAGTCGATAAGACAGTAGCAAAAGATATAAATAAGTTAAATGAGGGAGATGTCTTGGTATTTAAGATAAAAGATACTATTTATACTCACCGTATAATTGAAGTTAAAGAGATAAATGGAAAAAAAGCTTTAGTAACTAAGGGCGATCGTGAAGGTCAAGCAGTAGATAATTGGGTAGTTACGCAAGATGATGTAATTGGAAGAGTAAAATTTAAAATACCATATGTAGGTTGGCCAACAATATGGTTAAGTAGAATGGTTGGATGATGTAATATGAAAGAGAAGATAAAATACTTTAGTACAGATAAAATGTATCGAATGAATCATTTTAGCAATCGAAGATTTAATTTAAAAGTTATTGCTTATATTATGTTAGGTATAACATTCTTTTTCCTATTTTTAGGAGCGTTTATGATTAATACTTCTTTGGATAAGGAAGGAAATACAGCAGCTTCAAAGTATAGTGAAAATGGAAATGCCGACTATACTGTGTATTATAAAGATAATAGTTTTTATGATACCAAATATTTGACTAGTGGAATGCAGTATGTGGCAAGTCTCATAAACACGATTAATTCAAAGTTTAATTATGAAATACATGCTGATAAGAATATTGCTTTCAAATATAAATATAGCATTAATGGTGTTTTAAGAATAATGGATCCAAGTGATCATAGTAAGATTCTTTATACAAAAGATGAAGTGCTATTAGAGGAAGTTACTAAAGAGGATACGACGAATAATATCGTCATTAATGAAGATGTCATAATTGACTATGGCAAATATAATAATCTAGTCAATGCCTATAAGAGAGAATATGGCTTATCTGTCGACAGTGAACTAGTGTTAACTATGAATATCTTAGTAGATGGAATATCAGATATATCAAGTGATAAGATTGATAAAAATGGACAATTACAAATAACCATTCCATTAAGTGAACAGACTATTGATATTAAGATAGATACTAAGGCAATTAACAACTCAGGTTATCTGGCAGCGGGAAAAGGCTTTGTTATAAAGAATTACTTCTTATATATAATGGGAATTATCTTAGTAGTTATTTCAATTGTTATTTTAATTATTGCTGTGAAATTGTTTAAAGAATATAATAACTTTAATATATATGACAATACAGTAAATAGAATATTAAAAGATTATGATAGATTAATAGTAACGGGACAAGTAACAATAGATGAATCAAAATATAGTAATATTGTCATACCTGAGACTTTTGAAGAGATGGTCGATGCTTCACAAAATCTAAAATCGCCAATTCTTTTCTACGAAGTAATTAAGGGAGAAAAATGTTTCTTTGTCATTATAAAGGATGATACTTTATATAAATATCGCTTAACAAGAGCTTATTTAGAAAAACGTGAACATGTAAAAGAATAGGAAGTGAGTATATGGTACATATAAAGGGAAAGTATCTATGGATAATTGTCTTTGTTCTAATATGTTCCATATCCATAGTATGTGCTTCCTATAATCAGACAATGATGATTAATGGAGATGCTATTTTAAGAGTTGATGAATTTATTAGAATAACTGATTTAAAGATGTTGAATATGGAAAATGAAGGATATGAAACATATAACAGTCAATATTCTAAGAATTCAACTAATATGTATGTATCTTTACCTAAGATAAATTCAACGGTAACTTATGAGGTTACAGTAACAAATAAATCGGGATATTTATTTGTCATAAGTGATATTGCAGCATCACTTGTAAATGAAGCAATTACTTATGAGATAACAAACTATAAAATAGGAGAAGGTATTGGTCAGACTTCAGAAATCAAATTTAATATAACTTTAAAATATAAAGAGGGAATAAAGGAAGTACCAAATGATTATTCCCAAATAGCAAGTATTCTTTTTAAGTTTGAAAGACCTACAGCATCTATGCTTTCTTATGACAATAGTAAAAGTGGTACGACATGTACAGATGTTCAATGTGCTTTAGATGAATTATACGAACTTCTAGGATAAATGCATAAATAGAAAGGAATAGATATAATGAATAGAAAAATGAAAATATTTATTATTTTATTTCTTGCAGTAATGTCAAGCATTACTGCTGTTTATGCTGTTACAATAATTGCGTCTAAAGATGTAATATATGATAATTCAAAAAGTGGTGGATTATCAAGTAATGTTCAAGGAGCGATTGATGAATTATATGGATTAGCTGGATCAGGTGAAGGAAGTGGAGGTACAACATCTTCTAGTAGAAATATAGTTAAATATATAACTAATCTTGCAGAAAAAGATACAACTAACTTGGCATATGATGATACATCAGATAAAAATTTAAGGTATATAGGTAGTAATCCAAATAACTATGTTGAGTTTAATGGTGAATTATGGAGAATCATAGGAGTTATGAACAATGTTGAAGATGCAAATGGTAAAAAGGCAAGTAGGGTTAAAATAATAAGAGATGAATCTATTGGAAACTTGGCATGGGACGAAAATAGTAAGTATAAGTGGGAAAGTTCAACACTTCAAAATCTTCTTAATAAAGGTGATTATTATAACAAAATTAATGATTATTCTAATAAAGGTTTGACTCAAGAGGCTAAAAATCAAATAGACAATATTGTTTGGAATTTGGGTGGTATGGCATATAATAATTCGTATTTTCCAAATGCATCGAAATTCTATGTTGCAGAAAGAAGCAATACGGCTATTTCTGGATATCCGATAAAATGGACAGGATATGTTGGTTTGATGTATCCAAGCGATTATGGATATTCTATGGGTGGAGATACAAGAGAGAAGTGTGTTGGGACAAATTATTATCAAAGTGGAAATTCTGGCGGCTTGTCATCTACTAATTGTCCAGAGACTAGCTGGATTTTTAATAAACAAAATCAGTGGACAATTACTGTAAGAACGAATGGTACTCCTAGTGCATTTTTTATTGGCTTTGATGGTCGAGGAGATAATAATGATTATGGTTATAAAGATGTTGGAGTAAGACCAACAGTTTATCTAAATTTAAATGTTCGAATTTCAACGGGATCTGGTACTGATTCGGATCCATATAAGCTAACTAATAATATTTCTTTTGATCCATCAAATGCAGCTCCACCAAAGATAGATGATGAAGAAAAATTAAAACCAGTTAAATTATCTGATGACGGAACAGTTACATATGTATCGCAAGATGATGAAGAATGGTATAACTATAATAATAAGAAGTGGGCGAATGCGGTAATACTTGTTGATACACCATCAACCGCATATAAAGTTGGTGATACGATTAAAGAAGCAGATATTGAATCGTACTTTGTATGGATACCAAAGTATAAATATAAACTATGGAATACTGGTACTGCAATAAAAAATAAACATGAAATAGAGATAATATTTGATACAAAAGATACAGTTGATAAAGAAGGCGAATCTTGTAAGACACCAATGACTTCTGGCGGAACAGGAAATTGTAATAATGGAGAATGGATGACACATCCAGCGTTTATATCATTAGGTGTTGATGGATTCTGGGTAGGAAAATTTGAAACAGGATATAAAGGTGCTACAAGTACAGCTGCTGCCCAAGTAAATTCATCTGATTCATCAAAGATTATAATAAAACCAAATGTTTATTCATGGCGAAATAATACAGTTTATAATATGTTTGTTTCATCATATAATTATGAACGAACATTAGATTCCCATATGATGAAAAATACGGAATGGGGAGCAGTAGCATATCTAAGTCATTCAAAATATGGAATAAATACAGAAGTAAATATTAATAATAATTCATCATATAAAACTGGGTATAGTGCACTTCCAAGTACTAATCAGCAAACATTTTCTGGTGTTTTTGGAGATGGAGCATCGTACAATCAAGCTTATAACACAAATGTGGGTTATTTAGCTTCAACAACAGGCAATATAAGTGGAGTATATGATATGTCTGGGGGTTGTTATGAATATGTATCTGCACATATTAATGAAAAATTAGGCTCATCTGGTTTTTCTACGACAACATTAGCTAACTATAATTCCATGTATTTTGATGTTTATAATGCATCAAGTTCTGTCAATTCTTACCAATATCGTATATTAGGGGATGCAACAGGAGAGATGGGACCTTTTAAAGACTATGCTGATGGAGATAAAACAGAAAGGTGGCATGGGAGTTGGTATGGAAACCTTGCATTGTTTCCGCAATCAACAATGCCGTGGTTTATGAGGTCTGGCAGATTTGAATTGGCAGTTTTGGCAGGAACATTCTATTTTGAAAGATATAGTGGAGATTCTTTAGAAACATTTGGTTCACGTATTACTTTAACAGGATAAAGGAGAAAAGAAAAATGAAGCATAAGCGATTAAAAAAATTAATGATAATTTCTTTAATTTTAGTAGTTATATCCATGACTACTGTTTATGCTGTAACAATAATAGCATCAAAAGATGTCATATATGATAATTCAAAAAGTGGAGGCTCATCAACAAATGTTCAAGGGGCAATTGATGAACTATATGAATTGGCTGAATCAGGTGGTGGAATTAATAATTTAATTAACGAAAATATAGTAACTTATATAACTAACTTATCCAAGATTGATACAACTAACTTGGCATATGACGATACATCAGATAAAAATTTAAGATATATAGGTAGTAATCCAAATAACTATGTTGAATTCAATGGGGAATTATGGCGCATTATTGGAGTTATGAACAATGTTGAAGATGCCGATGGTAATAAAGCAAGTAGAGTTAAGATAATTAGAGATGAATCTATTGGACAGTACTCATGGGATAATAGAGGAACTTACGGAAGTAATGATTGGTCTACATCGACACTGAAAAATACTTTAAATGGGGGACCTTATTGGAATAAAAACAAAGGAACGTGTTATGGTGGACAAAATGGAACATCAGTTTCTTGTGATTTTTCTTCTAATGGATTAAGAGATGAAAGTAAAAAAATGATAACAAATATCGTATGGAATATAGCTGGAAGAGATGGATCTAATGCTACGGCAAAGACTTTTTATCAAGACGAAAGAGGGACACTAGTTTATCCTGGAAGACCAACAAAATGGACTGGATATGTTGGGTTAATGTATCCAAGCGATTATGGATATTCTGTAGGTGGAGATGTAAGAAGTGCTTGCTTAAATGAAATATTAGGAACGACAGATTCTTCATTTAGTAAATGTTATAAAAATATATGGTTATATAATAATTCTTATAAATGGAGTATGACTCAGCAAACCGGAACAGATTATGGTGTTATTCAAATTAATGGAAATGGCTGGGTTGGAAGTTGGTATGCTCAAAGTGTATATTATAGAGCGCATTATTCTTATAACGTTAATCCTGTTGTATATTTAAATACGAATCTTTATATTTCAGGTGGAACAGGAACTGATTCAGATCCATATAAGATAACTGATAAACTTTCTTTTGATCTATCGAATGCGGCACCACCCAAGATAGATGATGAAGGAAAATTAAAACCTGTAAAGCTAGCAGATGATGGAACAGTTACATATGTATCACAAGATGATGAAGAGTGGTATAACTACAACGAAAAGAAATGGGCAAATGCAGTTATCTTAGTTGATACACCATCAACTACATATAAAGTTGGGGATACGATTAAGGAAGATGATATTGAGTCATACTTTGTGTGGATACCGAAGTATAAATACAAACTATGGAATACTGGTACAGCAAGTAAGAATATTCATGAAATAGAAATAATATTTGATACTAAGAATACAACCGATAAAGAAGGAGAATCTTGTAAGACACCAATGACAAGCGGAGAAACAGGTAATTGTAATAATGGAGAGTGGATGACACATCCAGCATTTATATCGCTCGGTGTCGATGGTTTCTGGGTAGGTAAGTTTGAAACAGGATATAAAGGAGCAACAAGTACTGCAGCAGCACAAGCAAAATCATCTGATTCAAGTAAAATTATAATAAAACCAAATGTTTACTCTTGGAGATATAATAATTTATATAATATGTTTTTTTCATCATATAATTATGAAAGAATACTGGATTCACATTTGATGAAGAATACAGAGTGGGGAGCAGTAGCATATTTATCACATTCAAAATATGGTAAGGGATATGAAGTAATTATTAATAATAATTCTTCATCAAAAACTGGATATAGTTCACTTCCTGGTACAAATCAGCAAACTTATCCTGGAGAATCGGGAAACGGCGAAAAATATAATCAACCTTATAATACAGAAATCGGATACCTAGCAAGTACGACAGGAAATATTACGGGTATTTATGATATGTCAGGAGGAGCCTGGGAATATATATCATCCTATATAAGTGGTAATCCAACGTCCTCAGGTTTTAATACAACAACTTTAGCAAATTATGATGCAAAATATTTTGATGTTTATAACGCTTTAAGTTCAGCGAATTCGTATCAATATCGAATATTAGGAGACGGAACAGGCGAGGTGGGACCATTTAAAAGTTATGCTGATGGCGATAATGTTAGTAGATTTCATAGTAGTTGGTATGGAGATTATTCTGTTTTCGCTGAGCCAACTGGTTCATGGTTTTCTAGAGGTGGTTCTTACGATTATGGAGTTGTTTCTGGAATTTTTAGTTTTTCTAGGAGTACCGGAGGTGGAGACAGTCTTAGTGGATTTCGTATTACTCTAGTTGGATAAAAAAAGATAATACCTACTTGAAATAGAATATTATCTTTGATAAACTTAAGTTGTGAGAAGCGTGTATTCTTTTAGACTATATGCTTACCACTATGGTGGCGCATCTTACTTTTGTAAGATGCTTTTGTTTACTTTATATTATCGTGATGATAATATAAAGTAAAACAAATATAATCACAAATAAGAAGAAATTAATAATAATTAATTCAGATTTATTCATATATATCACTTCCTCAATGTAAGACATCTTTTCTTAGAATTAATATCCAAAACCCCCTGATGTATAGTCTAAAGAAAGTGATAAGCATCAAGAATACTTGCTTCTCGAAGAGTTATTATAATTATTAAAAAAAGGTCGTCAATAGCTTCGACAAAATGCTACAAAAGAAAATAATAAAAAAAAGATAATACTCACTTGAAATAGAATATTATCTTTGATAAACTTAAGTTGT
>ERZ777305.1532-NODE-1532-length-26239-cov-27.335816_pt1 | contig 26239 bp, 23 predicted proteins | sample MGYA00374965_ERZ777305 | MGnify/ENA primary metagenome ERZ777305 (study PRJEB29328, sample SAMD00013331) | mouse gut metagenome | study: EMG produced TPA metagenomics assembly of the Metagenome analysis of fecal microbiota from mouse which was promoted... | reverse complement strand
GTGAGAATCGGATATTTTGGAAAAATCCTCAAAAATCAGTTGCCTGAAAAATATCCAAACCTCAACACTCAAAAAAGAGAGGCTGCGCCGTAAAACTTAATTACGACACAGCCTCATTTTTAACATTCACGAGTGTGAAAATTAAGACAACATCCCGCATTTTCGTGTCGTAACTTTGCACACACGCATAAAAAAAACACACAAAATGAGAAAGAAAACACAAATCAGCCTGCGCATTGAATGGATTGAAACAATCGCCACCCTCGCCACATCGTTGCAACTCGGTGTAATCAACGCTGTAATAGCCTATCTGACAGACGGCACCGTAACTAAGATTGACAACATTGACGCCGCCGAGATGTTCATGAGCATCAAAAACGACATAGACGCCCGCGCCGAACAGCGCCGCCGCAAGGCTGCCGAACGCCGCGCCAAAAAAGCTCCCGTGCCGGGCTATATCCCTGAAAAGGCTCCCGAAAATCTTGACGAGAGAGTAGCAGCCAACGGTCTTGTGGGCTGGGTGGTCAGCTGCCATTCGTTCAAGGATTTCCGCCGGTTTGACAAACGGCTGCTTGCCGAACTTGCCCTGCAGGTGTGCGACTGGTGGCGCGAGCATCCGAGCGAAGAGTTGCCGAGCCAGCAGAAAATTCGCGCGGAGATAAACGCCCGTTTCGGCAAAGTTGCCGACGAGCTTGCCGGAAGCACCTATGTGACCCGCGAAAAATGGCTCGCGCACATGGCTCCGTATGCCCGGAAAAGAGGGTAGTGGAGGCTAAGAGCGATACAAGAGCCGACATTTGTCGTTACAAGCGGTAAATGCCGATTTTTCAGCCAAAAATATATTTGCAAACATGGTTGGAAGTTATTAAATTTGCAAGCAATTGTGCCGCGTATGTACCGAGAGTACAAACCATGTGCGGGCATAAATTGACTACGAGCAGAAAAATAATTACCATATAACCTTAACCATGGCAGAAAATAAAGAAAAATTGTTTGACCAGTTTCCTCCGGTGTCTACCGCCGAATGGAAGGCCAAGGTAGAAGCCGACCTGAAAGGCGCTCCCTTTGACAAAAAGCTGGTTTGGCGTACAAATGAAGGCTTTGACCTTCAGCCTATGTATCGTGCGGAAGATATAGAGGGGTTCAATACTACAGACTCTTTGCCGGGCGAATACCCTTATATCCGTGGCACCCGCAACGACAATGACTGGCTCACCCGTCAGGAAATCGACGCTTCCGATGTGAAGGCTGCTAACGCCAAAGCTCTTGACATCCTGACAAAAGGAGTCAACTCTCTTGGCTTCAAGGGCGTTTCTCCTGACTATGACGCTGTTGCAGCACTGCTTGAAGGCATAGACATAACAGCGGTGGAAATCAACTTCCACGGTTGTCCCCGCAGCGCTGAGCCACTTGCGCAGGCACTCGTGAAATACATAAAAGAAAAAGGCGCCGAAAACACCTTCAGGGGCAGCATAGGGTTCAACCCTCTGAAAAAAGCCCTCAAGCATGGCAAACCGTTCCCCGGCAACATTGCTGATATGGCAAAAAATCTTGTGTCAGCCACCGCAGACATTCCCGGACTTAAAGTGCTCGCCGTTGACAGTGTGATGCTTAGCGATGCAGGCGCTTACATATTTCAGGAACTCGGCTATGCTCTCGCATGGGGCGCGGAATGGATGACAATTCTTACCGATGCCGGTGTGGATGCCAATCTCGCAGCCTCGAAAATCAAGTTCAACATGGGTATTTCAAGCAACTACTTCATGGAACTTGCAAAATTCCGTGCGGCGCGTATGCTCTGGGCTCAGATTGCCTGCAAATACGGTGTCAGCGAAGCGGCAGCGAAAATGGCTGTCCATGCATCGACATCACGTTTCAACCAGACCATATATGACGCACATGTGAATCTGTTGCGCAGCCAGACAGAATGTATGAGCGCCGCCCTTGCCGGTGTCGATTCCATTACAGTGACCCCCTTTGACGCTCCATACCAGACTCCCGATGATTTCTCAGAGCGCATAGCCCGCAACCAGCAGTTCCTTCTTAAGGAAGAGAGTCATCTTGACAAGGTCGTTGACCCTGCCGGCGGAAGCTACTATGTTGAAACCCTCACAGTGTCTATTGCAAACGAAGCGTGGAAACTCTTCCTTGCTACAGAAGAGAAAGGTGGTTTTGTGGCATGTGTGAACAACGGTACCGTACAGGCGGTTGTGCGCGAGACCTCTGAGAAACGTCACACAGATGTGGCGCGGCGCAAAGAGATTCTTCTCGGCACCAACCAGTACCCCAATATCAACGAAACGGCTGCCGCCAAGATTAAGACCACCGGATGTCACTGCTCATGCTCGCACGAAGACGAAGACAGCGCAAACGCACTGCCCGCAACCCGTGCGGCAAGCGATTTCGAGGCTCTGCGTCTTGCCACCGAAGCCGCTTCAAACCGCCCGAAAGTGTTTATGCTGACAATAGGCAACCTCGCAATGCGTCTTGCCCGCGCACAGTTCAGCACAAACTTCTTCGGCTGTGCAGGTTATGAGATTATCGACAACCTCGGCTTCGATACAGTGGAGCAGGGTGTGGATGCCGCTCTTGCCAAAGGAGCCGATGTGGTGGTGCTTTGCTCCAGCGACGACGAGTACGCAGAGCTTGCTCCTGCGGCTTACAAATACCTTGACGGCAGAGCCGAGTTTGTGGTAGCCGGTGCCCCGGCTTGTACCGAAGAGCTCAAGGCTGTCGGCATTGTAAACTATGTGAATGTACGCAGCAACGTGCTTGACACCCTCCGTGCTTTCAACGCAAAATTTCTGAAATAATTCACCCTCATAATATTTACAGTCAATGAGACCCGATTTTAAAGAAATAGATATTACAAAGGATGCTTTCGCTCACAAGAGCGCCGCTCCCTCGACGGGTGAAGAATGGCTCACCCCGGAACTCATACCGGTTAAGCCCGTCTATACAAAAGAGGACCTCGAAGGTCTTGAACACCTGAACTATGTGTCCGGTCTGCCCCCGTTCCTTCGCGGACCGTACAGCGCCATGTATCCGCTGCGCCCCTGGACAATACGCCAGTATGCGGGGTTCTCCACCGCTGCCGAAAGTAACGCCTTCTACCGCCGTAACCTCGCGGCAGGTCAGAAAGGACTCTCTGTGGCGTTTGACCTTGCCACACACCGAGGCTATGATGCCGACCACGAAAGGGTGGTGGGCGACGTGGGTAAAGCAGGCGTTTCAATCTGCTCGCTCGATGACATGAAGGTGCTTTTCGACGGCATTCCCCTCAACAAAATGTCAGTGTCCATGACAATGAACGGCGCCGTGCTGCCTGTGCTTGCATTCTATATCAACGCAGGTCTTGAACAGGGCGCCAAACTCGAGGAGATGGCGGGAACAATCCAGAACGACATCCTTAAGGAATTCATGGTGCGCAACACATATATCTATCCGCCTGAATTCTCAATGCGCATCATCGCAGATATTTTCGAGTACACATCACAGAACATGCCCAAGTTCAACAGCATATCCATTTCGGGATACCACATGCAGGAGGCTGGTGCAACCTGTGACATCGAGCTTGCCTATACTCTTGCCGACGGTCTAGAATACCTTCGCGCCGGTGTGAACGCAGGCATGGACATCGACTCATTCGCACCCCGTCTGTCATTCTTCTGGGCTATCGGCATGAACTTCTTCATGGAAGTTGCCAAGATGCGCGCGGCTCGTATGCTTTGGGCTAAGATTGTCAAACAGTTCAACCCCAAGAACCCCAAATCGCTCGCCCTGCGCACACACTCGCAGACATCAGGCTGGAGCCTTACAGAACAGGACCCCTTCAACAATGTGGGTCGCACATGTATCGAGGCAATGGGTGCCGCTCTCGGACACACCCAGTCGCTGCACACCAACGCTCTTGACGAAGCTATTGCGCTGCCCACCGACTTCTCCGCACGTATTGCCCGCAATACACAGATTTATATCCAGGAGGAGACAATGGTTACAAAGCAGGTTGACCCCTGGGCTGGTTCATACTACGTCGAAGCTCTCACAAACGAAATCGCTCACCGCGCATGGGCGCACATTCAGGAAATTGAAAAGCTCGGCGGCATGGCAAAAGCCATTGAAACCGGACTGCCCAAACTTCGCATCGAAGAGGCGGCTGCCCGCACGCAGGCTCGTATCGACTCCGGTCGCCAGACCATTGTAGGCATAAACAAATACCGTCTCGACCACGAGGAGCCCATTGACATCCTTGAAATTGACAACACAGAGGTGCGCAAAGAACAGATTGAACGCCTTAATGATGTCAAATCTCACCGTGACGAAGCGAAAGTCAAGGAAGCGCTTGCCGCGATAACCGAATGCGTGCGCACCGGCAACGGCAATCTTCTCGACCTTGCGGTAAAAGCAGCGGGTCTCCGTGCCACCCTCGGAGAAATAAGCGATGCCTGCGAAGAAGTTGTAGGACGTTACAAAGCAATAATCAGAACCATATCAGGCGTGTACTCAAACGAAACCAAGCAGGACCCTGACTTTGTCAAGGCTCAGAAAATGTGTGAGGAATTTGCAAAACGTGAAGGTCGCCAGCCCCGTATAATGATAGCGAAAATGGGTCAGGACGGACACGACCGCGGAGCGAAAGTTGTTGCTACTGGCTATGCCGACTGTGGATTTGACGTGGATATGGGACCTCTGTTCCAGACTCCCGCCGAAGCAGCGCGTCAGGCGGTGGAAAACGATGTGCACATCCTTGGTGTAAGCTCGCTCGCCGCTGGTCACAAGACCCTTGTGCCCCAGGTGATAGAAGAACTGCGTAAACTCGGACGTGAGGATATTCTTGTAACCGCCGGTGGTGTGATTCCCGCTCAGGACTATGACTTCCTGTACAAAGCCGGAGTTGCAGCGATATTTGGTCCCGGTACAAGAATTCCCGAAAGCGCTATCAAGATGCTCGAGCTTCTTGAAGACTGATACGGCAACACTTGCCGACCATAAAAAAACTCGCAGGGCAACAAACCCTGCGAGTTTTTTTGTCTATACAGCTTACATCTCTTGCCAACTGAAATAGCCGGCGGCTTATTGCAGAGTTTCTGCCTGAGCCTGCTGAATCATCTGTTGGTTGGCGCTTATGTATATCTCCACGCGGCGGTTCTGCGCGCGTCCTTCCGGAGTGGCGTTGCTTGCAACATAGTCAGCCATGGGGATGCCCTCCGCGCTAAGACGCGATGCTGACACACCGCTGTTGAGCAGGTAGTTTCTCACTGCATCGGCACGTCCGGTAGCCACACGCTCATTGACAGCCATGGAGCCGGTGTTGTCGGTGAAGCCGAAAATCTGCACATTGGTTTCCGGATTGTTCAGCAATGATGACGCGAAAGCTGTGAGGTCGGTTCTCGCGCTTGTGCTGAGAGTGGTGCCGTTTGTCGGGAACAGAATGCCGCCGTTGAAAGTCACCTTGATAGCCTGTAGTCCGTTCTGGTCCTGTACGGTTTCGACTTCAGCCTTTTCGGCGAGTTCCTTTTCAAGTTCGGCTTTCTGCTTGTCCATCTTCTTGCCTATGAGCGCTCCGGCTCCGGCTCCGACAGCAGCACCTATGGCACTGCCTATGCCTGCACCCTTGCCGCCTCCGATAATAGCGCCGAGACCGGCTCCGACAGCAGCACCGCCGCCACCGCCTATGAGGGCTCCCTTACCGGTATTGGTAAAACTGCTACAGCCTGACGATGTGAGGATGCATACCGACAGAGCTCCGATTGTGAAAAACTTGAATACTTTCATAATTCTATATTTTAAATAAGTAATGTCAAGGGGTTGAATTACACATCACAATGCAGCGGGCTGCCCGGACGGAACAAAAACACCTTTACTTTTATACAATCCAACCCGTTGCAAGGTTTTGGACACACATTGTAAAATTAAGTAAAAAATATTTCAGGGCACAAAGATAATAAAAAACGGCATCATGTGTGATTGCAGTCCGGTGCCGGATACTTTACTCGTAACAGGTGTCTATATTTTGTTTATCTTTATACAAATGCCTATCTTTGTAGGCATAATCTTAGGTTATGTCGAAAATCACCTTACCGCAAAGAGACAGAGGCTCGAACATGATGTATCACATCGGCGCCCTCATAGCCGTTACGGCGTGGGGCGCGTCGTTCATATCCACCAAGGTGCTTCTTAACAACGGGTTGAGCGCGGTGGAAATATATCTTGTGAGATTTATTATTGCATATTTATTCACTCTGCTTATATGTCCCCGTCCTATTCTGTCCAACAGCTTCCGCGATGAGGTTTCTTTTGTGCTTTGCGGTATCTGCGGCGGCTCGGTCTATTTTATAGCCGAAAACATGGCGGTGATGTACACACTTGTCTCTAATGTGTCGCTTATTGTGACGCTGTCACCGATTATTACCACGGTAATAGTGGCGGTGCTGTACAAAAGTGAAAAAGTATCCAGGGGTGTGGTCATTGGGTCGCTCACGGCTCTGCTTGGTGTGGCGTGTGTTATTTTCAACAGCAGCATGAACTTGCAGGTGAATCCGTTAGGCGACATGCTCGCGCTTCTTTCAGCGGTGTGCTGGGCTGTGTACAGTGTCATACTCCGTCCGTTGAGCAGTGTGTACGGGGTATGGTTCATAACCCGTAAGACATTTTTCTACGGAGTGCTCACGGCAGTGCCGTATCTGCTCCTTGATGACCATCATTCAAGCCTGTCCACGCTGCTGGTGCCGGAAGTGGCGGGTAACATATTGTTCCTTGGGCTGTTTGCCTCTTTGATTGCCTACCTGTTGTGGGGTGGGGCGGTGAAGCATCTCGGAGCAGTCAAATCAGGCAACTACCTTTACTTTTCGCCTATAGTCACTCTTGTGCTTTCCGCGTGGCTGCTCGGCGAAAAAATATCAGTGTTCGGCTACACAGGCTGCGCCATGATTCTTGGCGGAGTTATAGCCTGCGAGAAACTCGGCAAGCGCCGTCATGCAAGCTCGCCCTCTAATCCCCGCTGAAAAAATCAATCTCTTCAAGCAGCGTGGTTGCCGCGCGGTGAGTCAGAGCGCAGTTTCTGTCAGCCTCTTTCTGTATAAGCTCCTTCATTTCCGAAGCGGGTGACGGCAGCAGATTCCAAAGCAATCGTATGCCGCCGTAACGAACCATATCCGAGTCTCCTTCAAGAGCGGCGCTCGCCAGGGCGGCGGCAAAGGGGAGCTTGCGCAGCAGCTTGTGGCACATAATGTCGGTTGTCTCGACACATTGGCTGCCGGCAAGCCATTCAAGCGCCAGTTCGGGTGTCATACACTGTTCCGGCATTATCATTGGCGCAAGCAGAGAACTTTCGCGGTTGTTCCTGTCGGCAAAAAGCATCAAAGCCAGCTCCTCGTCCTTGCCGGTATCGGCTGCAATCTCGTCAAGCTGGGGCAGATTAAGCCCGAAAATCATGCGGAAAGGAGACCCCGCCTTGCGCAGGGAATCGGCTATGATACCGTTGCGCATCGCAAACATTCGGCGTTTGACAGTCTGCATCTTGTTGAATTCGCTCATAGATTCAAAAAAACTTTTCAGCAAAGGTACACAAAAAATCCGGCGTTGCATATTTCCTCCAAACATGCTATCTTTGCATTTTGTACGCATAAAACATTCTTATCCGTTTATAATTAACTTATAGCAATGGGTTTATCCAAAATCGCTATCGCAGCCTGTCTGTTTTGCTCGGTCTCATTGGCGGGCAACGCGCAGATTGTCAACCTTCCCCGCAAGAATGTCAACGGGGCAAGCTACTATTATTATGAAGTGCAGCCCAAGGAAACAATATATTCCATAAGTCGCAAACTGGGTGTGAGCGGTGCAGAGATACAGCGCCACAATCCAAGTGTTGCCGACGGTCTCAAGATTGGTCAGGTTCTATATTTTCCTGCCGAAGGTGAGGTGCTGGCTCGCACTCATGTCGTTAAAAACAAAGAAACACTCTACGGCATAGGCAAACTCTACGGGGTGTCACCGGACCGTCTGCTGGAATGGAACCCTCAGGCAAAAGACGGCATCCGTCCGGGGCAGACCCTTTATGTAAGCGCCCCTGAAAATATTGTGGCGGAAAACCAGCCGATGCAAAAGAGCGAACCCTCTGCCGTCGGCTCTGCAACGCACATCATAGCGCAGGGAGAAACCCTGTACAGCATAGCTGTGGCACACAATACAACCGTAGATGATATACTTGCGGCAAATCCCGGTCTGAGCCGCGACCATTATGCCGCCGGCACCGAGATAGTGCTGCCCGGGCACTCCGCAGGCTCGCTCGCCGGTCTGGTGCAGACACCTCAGGCGGTTACAGTGGAGAATGCCGCCCCCGGGGTTCAGCCGACAGACAGATATATTGTCAAGAAAGGAGAAACATTCTATTCCATTGCCCACTCTCACGGCATTACTGTAGAGGCTCTTGAAAAAGCGAATCCGGAGGTGGGCATACTCGCGGAGGGCATGGCGCTGAATATCCCCGCCGTTTCGGCAGACAAGGCTCTTGCACAAACAACATCCGGCTGCGAAGATATAAAACCGGAAGAAACGCTCACAGAGCAGGGTGCGGCGGTCAGCCAAGGCTCGGTGGACATTGCTCTTGCTTTGCCGCTTATGCTGTCGGCTGGCGAACAGCCGCGTCAGGCGCAGCTCTATACGGAATTTTACAAAGGTTTTCTTGTGGCGGTAGACAGTATGCGCAACTGCGGCACTCCTATAAATATTCAGGTCTACGACACATCTTCGTCGCTTGACAGCGTAAGAAACATAATAGTCAATCCCGAACTTGCCAAGGCAAAAATCATCATAGCGCCCGACAATGAGGCGCAGCTCGCCGCGCTCGGAGCTTATGGACAGCAAAACGCAATAAAGATTCTCAACCTTTTTGTGGTCAAGGACGAAACATACCGCACCAATCCTTACATTATGCAGGGCAATATACCCCACAAGGCTATGTATGCCAAGGCTGTGGACGGACTGATAGCCCGCATGGGCGCTCATGTGCCGGTGATTCTCACCCGCAACAACGGTGAGGCAGACAAAACCGAGTACATAGCGTATCTCAAAGAAACCCTTGCAGCCAAAGGTATAGAGTACAAAGAGGTGTTCTTTGACGGAACAATGAAGGCGAGTGACCTTGAGGGGCTTGATGCCGACGGCGAGTATGCGTTTGTGCCATATTCGGGACGTCAGGTGGAGCTGAACAGAATACTGCCTGCCGTGCTTGACTTTAAGGCAAAATCGCTCAAGGCGGATCCCGTGCAGGTGTTCGGCTACCCTGAATGGATTACATTCCGAGGCGAGACACTGCAGAACATGCACAAGGCAAACTGTTTTGTTTATTCCAGATTCTTTACAGTGCCGGAGGAGCCGTCTGTAAAGAGAGTAGAAGACAAGTACACCGGCTGGTACGGCACTCCGATGGCAAACTTTGTGCCCCGTCAGGGACTATTCGGCTATGACACAGCCATGTTCCTGATAAACAGCCTGCGCGCAGAGCAGGACGGTGACATGAAAAAATGGGAAGGTGTGCAGAACGGTTTCGACTTCAAACGCATTCCCGGAGGTGGATTGGTAAACGATGAACTCTATTTCATCAACTACCGTCCCAGCGGACTCATTGACAAAATAACACTCTGACAAAGGCATGAAAAGACCCGTTCAAGCGCTTTTGGCGGCGCTGATGCTCGTTGGCGGTGCGTTGACAGCAAGCGCACAACGCTATTATGAGCCGAAATTCTATGTCGGAGCCAAGGGCGGAGCCACGCTCAGCAGCGTGGCATTCACGCCCCATGTCAAGCAGAGCCTTCTGCCCGGCATGATGATGGGAGCCACCGTGAGATACACGGAAGAGAAGGTGTTCGGTCTCATCGGAGAGCTGTTGCTTGAGCAACGCGGCTGGAAAGAAAACTACGAGGGGGCGCCGTTTGCGTACCAAAGGCAAATCACATACCTTTCATTGCCTGTACTGACACACATATATTTCGGCAGTGAGAAAATCAAAGGGTTTGTGAATCTCGGAGCTTCTGTCAGCTATATGCTCGGTAGCGGCATTAAATCCGATTTCGACTATGCCAATGCGCTTGACCAACCGGGATTCCCCTCCCACAGAAGCGTGGAGCAGATGAGTCTGGATATTAAAAACAAATTTGACTACGGTATAATGGGCGGTCTAGGCATGGAGTTCGTTGCCCGTAAAAAGCATTGTTTCAACCTGGAGTGCCGTTATTATTTCGGACTCGGAAACATATTTCCGTCAAGCAAAAAAGATATATTTTCGGCATCGCGCAACACCACCATATCCGTGTCGCTCGGCTATCTTTTCAGAGTCAAATAATGCCGGTATAGTCCGGGCGGCAGGTTGTCAGAAAGCAATGTTTCCCGGAGCCGTCAGTATTCTGAACATGAGGTCATGAAACAGGTCGTACTCAGGCTGGCGTGAGCCTATGCCTTTGCTGCGGGTGTCAAACTCGCGCAATGCTGATATTATTTCTATCACCTTGTAGGCATTGTAGTTTCTTGCTCCAAGCTCGTAATTTTTGAGCTGGCTCTGCCATTTTAGTCCGAGCGCAGCCATCAGTGACGAGGGCGATTTGTCTTTTGTGAAATGCACTATCAGCAGGTTGGCGAAATAATTGAATATCTGCGTTAGCATAGCGTGCGAGCTTACTTTCGACCGCCTGAAATATTCAATCATCGTAAATACCTTTTTCGTGTTTTTCGCCGCCAAAGCGTCAATCAGCTCAAATGTGTTGTAGTCCTTGCTGATACCGATGTTCTGTTCAATGCTTTCCGGAGTGATTGTGGCTCCTGCGGGGAGAACGGTAGCCATTTTGGAAATTTCGTTGTGGAGCTTGGCGAGATTCGCACCGATAAACTCTGTCAGCATGGCAACTCCTTTTTCCTCGATGTTCAGCCCCGTTTCTTTTACGAGGTTGACAATCAGTGCGGCGATATTGCGCTCCTGAATGCGCGGCGATTCAAAAACCACGCCTCCGCTTTTCTTTATGGCAGCTGTAAGAGCGGCTGCCTTGACCGACTCTCCGCGGCAGCAAATTGCAAGTATGGTGGTAGATGACGGATTTGCCGCATAGTCGGCAAGTTTGTTGAGTACGCCGGTTTTGTTGTTCTGCGCTTCTTTTACAATAACCACCTGACGTTCCGACATCATCGGAAATCTGGTGCATGTGTCCGCTATAGCGTCGGCTGTCGTTTCCGGGGCATAGAGTATGTGCAGGTTGAAGTCTCGCTCGCTTTCGGGCAGTATATTTTCAAACAATTTGGCAAGTTCGTCAATATAGTAAGCCTCTTCGCCGTGAATCAGATACACGGGGGCGTACTGTCGTTTTGCAATGGATTGCTTTATGGAAGCGAATGTCACAGCCGGTGAGGGTGCCATATCTTGGGGTATGTTTGGATTAGGCGCGTTTAAACACAGCAGAGAATGCCTGAAAATAAAAAATCAGTACGTTCTCTTATTTTTTTGTAAATTTACGCACAAAAATATTACAATGCAAGTAGATAGTCTGTTTGAACCTATAAATATTCCGATTTCGCAGCAGCGTTTGCGAATGAGCGGGCGCTCTGTTCCAGAGATTTACGACCGGCTGCGGCAAAAATGGGTGGCTGCTACTCCGGAGGAGTGGGTAAGGCAGAATTTCACTGCATGGCTCATCTCGGCAAAGGGGTTTCCCGCTTCGCTTATGGCGAACGAGGTAGGCATAAGACTCAACAATACATTGCGCAGATGTGACACCATAGTGTACACTCCGGCTCTAAAACCGCTTGTCATTGTGGAGTACAAGGCTCCGTCCGTAGTCATTTCCCAGAAGACATTTGACCAGATTGCGCGCTATAACATAGCTCTTGGAGCCGCTGTGCTGATAGTGTCAAACGGCAAAAACAATTACTGCTGCCGTTTTGACGGCAGCAGCTATGTTTTTTTGCGGGATGTGCCTGCCTACGAAGATTTGATGCGGCAGGAAAATGTCTGATTAAAACTCGTAGTCAACGCAGGCTCTTGACTCCTTGACCGGAGCGATGATGCCGGCGGCGGCAACATGGGCGGGATGAGTGGCGTAAACGCTGACATCTGCCATTGTGGGAACTACTGCGGTAAGCACCACGTCCCAGTCTTCCGCCGGATTGGAGTTAATGCCCACTTCCATGGATTCAAGCACGTCAATCTGCGCCGGCAGCGCCTCGAGCGCGGCTTTGAAACGTGTAGCATAGTCAAGACGCTCCTCCGGAGTGCCTTTTAGTCGGAAAGTTACAATATGTTTTACCATTGCGCCTGAATTTATACGGTGTACATTTTTTCTCTTGCAGCAAGCACTTTCTCATCGGAAATATAGTCGTCGTAGTCCATCATCTTGTCAATGATGCCGTTGGGTGTCAGCTCTATGATTCGGTTGCACACGGTCTGTATGAACTCGTGGTCATGGCTTGACAGCAGTATGTTGCCTTTGAAAGTACGCAGGGTGTTGTTGAATGCCTGTATCGACTCGAGGTCGAGGTGGTTGGTGGGGGAGTCGAGCACCATGGTGTTCGCGTCGCGCAGCATCATGCGGGCTATCATGCAGCGCATTTTCTCGCCGCCGGAAAGTACCGATGCTTTTTTGAGAACCTCTTCGCCGGAGAAGAGCATCTTGCCCAGAAATCCCTTGAGGTATATTTCGCTTGAGTCATTGCTGAACTGGCACAGCCAGTCCACAAGGTTCAGGTCAGTGTTGAAGAAGGCAGAGTTGTCAAGCGGCAGGTATGCGGTGGTTATTGTCTGTCCCCAGTCGTAAGTGCCTTCATCAGCCTTGCGGTTGCCGTTGATAATTTCAAAAAGCGCTGTCATGGCGCGGGGGTCACGGCTGAGAAACGCTACCTTGTCGCCTTTCTCTATCTGGAAATTCACATCGCGGAAAAGCAGCTCTCCGTCTATGCTCGCGCTAAGTCCGTGTACTTCAAGAATCTTGTTGCCCGGTTCGCGTTCGGGAGTAAATATAATGCCGGGATAGCGGCGGCTTGAAGGCTGTATCTCCTCGATGTTGAGCTTTTCAAGCATCTTTTTGCGGCTTGTTGTCTGTTTGGATTTGGCAACATTGGCGCTGAAACGCTGTATGAATTCAAGGAGTTCCTTGCGTTTCTCCTCGGCTTTCTTGTTTTGCTGCTGTTGCTGACGCAGTGCGAGCTGGCTTGATTCGTACCAGTAGCTGTAGTTTCCGGCAAACAGCGACACCTTATTATAGTCTATGTCGAGTGTGTGGGTTGAAACGGAGTCAAGGAAGTGTCGGTCGTGCGACACCACAAGCACGGTTGTCTCGCAGTTTGACAGGTAGTTTTCGAGCCATGACACAGTGTCGAGGTCAAGGTCGTTTGTCGGCTCGTCAAGCAGCAGGTTGTCGGGGTTGCCAAACAGAGCCTTTGCGAGAAGCACTCTCACTTTTTCGTTACCGCTGATGTCTTTCATCAGCATATAGTGTCTGTCTTCCTTTATGCCGAGACCGCTCAGCAGGGCTGCGGCATCGCTCTCGGCGTTCCAGCCTTCAAGCTCTGCGAATTTTTCTTCAAGCTCAGATGCTCTTATGCCGTCGGCATCGCTGAAATCCTCTTTGGCGTAAAGCGCGTCTTTTTCACGCATTATGTCCCAGAGCACTGTGTGTCCCTGCAGCACTGTGTCCATGACGGTACATTCGTCAAACTTGAAGTGGTCCTGTTCCAGCACACTCATTCTTTCGCCCGGTCCCTGGGTCACTGTGCCGTGGGTAGGGGTGAGCTGACCGCTGAGAATGCGCATGAGTGTGGATTTGCCGGCGCCGTTGGCACCGATGATGCCGTAGCAGTTGCCCGGCGTAAACTTCATGTTAACGTCCTGAAAAAGCACCCTTTTGCCGAACTGGATGCCTAAGTTGTTGACAGCTATCATTATATATCTATTTCTAAAAATCAGAGCACAAAGGTACTCATTTTTTATGGAATTATTAACTTTGCAGTCCGTTACCAGCCCTATAATATTTATGAATCCCCGGTCTCTTGATATAGAAGATTTTAATTATGAGTTGCCCGACAGCAGAATAGCCCGCCATCCGCTGGCGCAGAGAGACAGCTGCAGGCTGCTTGTGCGCCATTCAGACGGCTTGCTTGAGGAGCGGGTGTTTAGCGACTTGCCCGAACTTTTGCAGGCAGACACCATGCTTGTGGCAAACAACACGAAGGTGATAAACGCCAGGTTGAGGTTTGCCAAGGCTTCCACAGGAGCAAAAATAGAGATTTTTTGCCTTGAACCCGAATTCCCGGCAGACTATGAGCGTTCTTTTGCTTCAACCGGCGGGTGTTCGTGGTTGTGTTTTGTGGGCAATTCAAAACGCTGGAAAGAGGGGGCGCTTACAATGAGCCTTGACATAGACGGCAGGCAGGTGACCCTGTCGGCGGAGCGTGTAGCCAAAGAGGGCAATGCGTCATCGGTGCGGTTTGACTGGGATGACCCGTCTGTAAATTTTTCTAAGATAATAGAGAGCGCGGGGGTAATTCCGATTCCCCCCTATCTCAACCGCGATACCGAAGAGAGCGACTCATCGGACTATCAGACTGTTTATTCGCACATCGAGGGTTCTGTTGCGGCGCCAACCGCCGGGCTTCATTTTACCGACAATCTGTTTTCCAGACTGCGCGAAAAAGGCGTTGAGTGCCGGGAACTCACGCTGCATGTCGGTGCCGGCACTTTCGCTCCGGTGAAGTCTGATACCGTCGGAGCGCATGAGATGCACAGCGAATTCATATCGGTGCCGCGCGCTCTTATAGAGGAGCTTGCCGCCGGGCGAAAGCAGGTAGTGGCAGTAGGCACAACCTCAGTGCGCACGCTTGAAAGTGTGTATCACCTGGGGTGTATGTACGCCTCGGGCTGCAAAGAAGATGAAGTGCCGCAGTGGTACCCGTATTCGTCGGAGCATCCCGATTTGAGCGTGAGGCAGTCCATGGAAGCTCTGCTGAAACATCTTGACAGCATTGGCAGCGACAGACTTATGGCATCGACAAGAATAATCATAGCGCCGGGCTACAGGTATCGCATTGTCAAAGGCATGATAACCAATTTTCACCAGCCTAAATCCACTCTGCTTCTGCTTGTGTCGGCGTTTACCGGCGGAGACTGGAAGCGGATGTATGACCATGCGGTGAAAGCCGGATTCCGGTTTCTGAGCTACGGCGACGCCCAGTTGCTTCTTTAAGATGTAGTTTTTAAGCGACCTCTTAAAGCCGGTCGGTCGCGGCTGTGGAACCAGGCGGATATATGTTCCACAGAGTTATCAACATTTTGCGGAGGTTATAAACATTTAACTCAAATTAGAGCCCCAATAGGTTGTGTGTTAAAGTATAATGCTTTTACTTTGCGCCGTTGTTCCAATAATAGATAAGCATGGGCAAAATAATAGCTATTGCAAACCAAAAGGGAGGGGTGGGAAAAACCACCACGACAATAAATCTCGGCGCGTCTCTTGCCGCCGAGGGTAAGAAAGTTCTTATCATCGATGCCGATCCTCAGGCAAACGCCACCTCCGGCTATGGAATAAAGCCTTCTGAGCTGTCATCTTCCATCTACGAGTGTCTGGTAGACGACTATCCTGTGGACGGCTCTCAGGTGCCTACATGTGTGGAGGGTCTTGAGCTTGTGGGCTCGCACATCAATCTCGCGGGCGCTGAGATAGAGCTTATCAACCGTCCGAACAGAGAGCAGGCAATGGCAAACTGTCTTAAAAGCGTTGTTGACAAGTATGACTACATACTGATTGACTGTTCGCCCTCGCTCGGTCTGATAACTGTAAACGCGCTTACCGCAGCGCACTCGGTGATAATACCGGTACAGGCGGAATACTTCGCGCTCGAAGGCATCACCAAGCTCATAAACACAATCCGCATAATAAAGCCCAAACTCAACCCCGGGCTTGAGATAGAGGGTTTTCTGCTTACCATGTATGACGCCCGCCTGCGCCTTGCCAATCAGATATATGAAGAGCTGAAAGGTCACTTCGGCGATATGGTGTTCAACACCGTGATACCGCGCAATATCCGTCTGAGCGAGGCTCCCTCCCATGGCATTCCGGCAATAGTGTATGATGCCGAAAGCAGAGGCGCGACATCGCACATTGCCCTCGCCAAAGAGATTATAGAAAAGCACAAGCGTGCAGCTAACAACTGATTATTATGGCTATAAAAAGAAACGCACTCGGCAGAGGGCTTGACTCCCTTATTTCCATGGATGATGTGCCCGCGCGTGGCTCCACGGCAATCAATGACATAAGCATCAGCCAGATTTCACCGAATCCCGACCAGCCGCGAACCACATTTGACAACGAGGCTCTCGAAGAGCTTGCCACATCCATAAGGGAACTCGGCATAATACAGCCGCTGAGCCTGCGCAAAATCGGTCCGGACTCCTATCAGATAATAGCCGGCGAGCGCCGTTACCGCGCTGCCAAACTTGCGGGGCTGCACAGCGTGCCTGCGTATATACGCACGGCGTCGGAAACGGAGCTGACCGAGATGGCTCTTATAGAGAATATCCAGCGCGAGGACCTCAACGCTATAGAAATAGCCCTTACATTTAAAAAACTCATAGACCAGTATAACCTCACGCAGGAACGGCTGAGCGAGCGCATAGGCAAGAAACGCGCCACTATAGCAAACTTCCTGAGACTGCTTCGTCTCCCTGCCGAAGTGCAGCTCGGACTGCGTGACAGACGGGTGGATATGGGACATGCCCGCGCGCTGCTGTCGGTAGAGAATCCGACTCTCCAGCTTAAGCTCTATGAACGCATAATAAAAGAGGGGCTGTCTGTGCGCAAGGTCGAGGAGCTTGCGAAGTCAATGCGCGAGGAGAAACCGGAGAAACCGCAGCGCGAGGACTCCACTCATGATTTTGACCTGCTTAAGAATCATCTGACGGCTAAATTCAAAACCCCTGTGGCTTTTGCCTGTGACCGCAACGGCAAGGGCAAAATTACCTTCAGTTTCAAAAATGAGGATGAACTTGACAGATTAATTCGTATATTTGACGAGATAAAACAGTCCGACACCCGGCAGTGAGCGGGGTGTCTGTAGGTTGTGGTTGGCGGCAATGTGCTTTACCACAACTGTTTATGTGATGAAACAGTACCAAGAGAAAACAAAAGGCACATCAGCTTGTAAAGTGATTTACACTATAGCGGCGGCAGTGATAATTGCGGTCGTGTGTCCTTTTAACGTTTTTTGCGAAAGTCCTCAGAAACCTATAAAACCTGTAAAACGGACTCCTCCTGTGGAATTGCCCGATTCAATCAGGCTCAACTCGCCGGTATCACTCCCGGCGGAGGTTGTTGCCGACAGTCTTGAGGTGTCCGGCAATCAGGTGTCAGTGACGCCTGTCGATTCATTCCCTATTTTCAATGCCGAAAACATATCTTATCCCGACAGCGTGCGCTTTACAGGCATCAAACTGCGGGAATTCAACCCCGACCCCGTAAGGGCGGTGTGGTACTCGGCGCTTTTTCCGGGACTCGGGCAGGTGTACAACCGCCGTTACTGGAAGCTGCCTCTTGTCGTGGCAGGATTCATGGGTCTCGGCTACGGCACGTCGTGGAACAACGGAATGCTCCGCGACTACACCCGTGCCTATGCGGACATTATGGACAATGACCCGTCTACCAAAAGCTACATGGACTTCTTTCCGACAACAGTGCGCGAAGAGGACCTTGACAAGACATGGCTCACCAATGTGCTGAAATCCAGAAAAGATTATTACAGGAGAAACAGAGACCTGTGCATCATATCCATGGTAGGGGTGTACCTGCTTGCCATGGTAGACGCGTATGTAGATGCTTCTCTTGCCCATTTCGATATTTCGCCCGATTTGTCTATGGACGTGGCTCCTGCCATGATACCTGACAGACGCAACCGCCCCGGAGTGGGGCTTCAATGGGCTCTAAGATTTTAAAAGTATGTTTGAATTTAACATGAATATAGAATTTCTTTTTATCCCCTCAAAGGTCTTTTCGGGCGATTTTCGTCGAGTTTCATCCCGTATCGCTCCCTCCTCAACTCAAACAAATCTCTCCGAAACTCCTCTTTGAGATAACAGAAGTGAAATTCAACATACTCTAAATGAAAAAACTTGAAATGCTGATATGAAAAAGATTTTGCTCACTGTCGCTATCTGTAGCATGAGCCTCGGTTGTGGAGCCAAAGCGCTGTCTATACTTGACATAAAGCATTCCATTACCGACGACAATGTGATAGCACCGGAAAGTTTTGAGACCAAAACCAAGGAGCTTGAAGAAAACTTCTTTCTCAAGCACTATGCGAGCCGCTCGCAGGAGTCCGGAGTCGCCCGCACCGGAACACCTGCCGAGTATGAGGAACTGCTCAGCAAGCTGCCTGTGGAGATAGAGCTCCCTTACAATTCCATTGTAGGCAAGTTCATAGACATGTATCTCGGCAAACGCCGCGAGCTTGTTGCCGACATGCTTGCCCTGAACAATTACTACGGCAACATATTTGTCGAGGAGCTTATAAAGGAGAAACTGCCTCTTGAGCTTCAGTATCTGCCGGTCATAGAAAGCGCTCTCAACCCCAACGCGGTGTCAAGAGCCGGCGCGGTGGGATTGTGGCAGATAATGCCCGCTACAGCCACCGGTCTCGGTCTTGAGGTGAACTCGCTTGTGGATCAGCGCCGCGACCCGCGCCTTGCCACACGCCACGCTGTGCGCTACCTCAAGCAGCTATATGATATATACGGTGACTGGTCGCTTGCCATTGCCGCATATAACTGCGGGCCGGGCAATGTGAACAAGGCGCTGCGCAGAGCCGGCGGCGGCAAAAAAGATTACTGGGAGATATATCCCTACCTTGTCGCCGAGACCCGCGGCTATGTACCAGCCTTTATCGCCGCGAATTTTGTGATGAACTATTATAACAGATACGGTATCAACCCAACGCTGGTAAAAAACAAACTGGTGACTGACACCGTGCTTGTGAACAAGCGAGTGCATTTCAACCAGATAGCTGAGGTGCTGAATATTCCGGTAGAGGAAATACGCATGCTCAACCCGCAGTTCAGAAAGGATATAATACCCGGCGACAATCACCCTTATGCGCTTGTGCTCCCCAGCCAGCAGTGTCTGAGCTACATAATGAGCGAAGATGCCATTCTCGGAAACAATTCCGATGCCTACGCGCGCCGCACTCGTGTGGAGCCCGGCGAAAGCACTGTGGCTAATGCCGACGGCTCAACAACCAGAGTGGTCAGGAAAATCCATACAGTGGGCAGGGGAGAGTATCTCAGCGCTATAGCAAGAAAATACGGAGTAAGCGCCACCAATGTAAAAAAATGGAACAATATGCGCAGCGGCAAGGTCAAAGCCGGGCAGAAGTTGATTATAGAGGTGCTTGAACGCGACAACTCGGCAGTGGCATCGGCAGCTGTGTCACCCTCTACAGAGTCAGCTGAGCCTGCAGCGTCAGCGGTCAATAACGGAGACGCGCAGACCGATAGCCCGACTGCCGACTCATCTGTCAAGTCAATGCCAAAAACAAAGGCGTCTACAATGCCGGTTAAAGAGCCGGTGACAAAAGCCAAGCCAGCTGCTGCAACGACCGCGCCGGCGCGCCCAACGACTTACAAGGTCAGAAAAGGTGACACTCTTGACAAGATAGCCAAACGCTACAGCACCAGCGCCGCCGCAATCAGAAAGGCTAACGGCATGGCTGCCGGTGACTCACGCATTTGGGCGGGCAAGACAATAAAACTGCCTGCCGCTGGCACCGGTACTACTGCGAAAAAGAAGAAATCAACCAAGAGGAAATATAAGCGGTAGCTTACAAAATGATATTGAACTCCTTGAATTTAACCAAATTTAAGGAGTTTTTTGTGTCACAGTATTCAAAACTTAGTGTAAATTTGCCTTGTAAATAAATACCATTTTAATACCGGAAACATTAAAACAAAGAAAATGGACATTAACAGTATCATGACCTCTCTGGAGGCAAAACATCCCGGAGAAAAAGAGTATCTGCAGGCAGTGAAAGAGGTGCTCATGTGCGTTGAGGATGTGTATAACCAGCATCCCGAATTTGAAAAAGCACGCATAGTGGAGCGCATGGTAGAGCCTGACCGCATAGTTACATTCCGTGTGACATGGACAGACGACCGTGGCGAGGTGCAGACCAACATAGGCTACCGCGTGCAATTCAACAACGCCATCGGCCCGTATAAAGGCGGTATCCGTTTCCACGCATCTGTAAATCTTTCTATTCTGAAATTTCTCGGCTTCGAGCAGACATTCAAAAACGCTCTTACAACACTGCCTATGGGCGGTGCCAAAGGTGGCAGCGATTTCTCGCCCCGCGGCAAGAGCGATGCCGAGATAATGCATTTCTGCCAGGCATTCATGCTTGAGCTCTGGAAAAATATAGGTCCCGACCGTGATGTACCCGCCGGCGACATAGGCGTAGGCGGCAGAGAGGTAGGCTACATGTATGGCATGTACAAGAAGCTGTGCAATCAGTGCGACGGCTCAATGACCGGCAAGGGTCTTGATTTCGGCGGTTCACGCATACGTCCCGAGGCTACAGGCTTCGGCGCGCTTTACTTTGTGCAGAGCATGCTCGCGGAGAAGAATCAGGACATAAAAGGCAAGACCGTGGCTGTGTCCGGTTTCGGCAATGTGGCATGGGGCGCTACTCTCAAGGCAAACGAGCTTGGCGCAAAGGTTGTGACCATTTCCGGTCCCGACGGATACATCTATGACCCGGAGGGCGTGAGCGGCGAAAAGATTGACTATATGCTCTATCTCCGCGCTACCGGCGAGGACATTGTGGCTCCCTATGCGGAAAAGTATCCCGAAGCGACATTCTATCCCGGCAAGAAACCCTGGGAACAGAAGGTGGACATAGCTCTTCCGTGCGCAACCCAGAACGAACTCGACGGCGACGATGCCAAAGCGCTTGTTGACAACGGAGTTCTTATGGTTGCAGAGGTTTCCAATATGGGCTGTACTCCCGAGGCTATCGACACATTCATCAACAGCCGTGTGACATACGCTCCTGGTAAGGCGGTGAATGCGGGCGGAGTGGCTACCTCCGGACTCGAAATGAGCCAGAATGCAATGCATCTGCAATGGAGTGCAGAGGAAGTGGATGCAAAACTGCACACAATAATGCGCGACATTCATGAGCAGTGTGTCAAGTACGGCACAGAACCCGACGGCTATCTGAACTATATGAAGGGTGCGAATATAGCAGGCTTCATGAAGGTGGCAGGAGCCATGATGGGTCAAGGCGTAATCTGACTATAGTTTTAAATTCCATATACGGTATGGCGCGACAGCAACAGCGGTCGCGCCATACCTGTTTCTGCGGCTGTCACATATTTCTTTATATTGCGCGGGCAATAAACATAAAGATAATATGGCAGTTATAAAAGTAAAATTCCGTCCCTCTGCCGTTGCCGGGAAAGAGGGTTCAGTGTATTATAGTATTATCCATGCGCGCAAGGTACGCAGTATTACCACGAGGTATAAAGTTATGCCCGAGGAGTGGAACGATGTAGCCGCGGTTGTAGAGGTGCGTAGGCAGATTGCTGCAGACATGGAACGCATGGCAAGAGTTGTGCGCCGGCTTGACAAAGCCGGAGTGCCGTACACGGTCGACGATGTGGTGAGCGATTATGCGAAGAGTACAGCCGAGTGCAGCGTATTCAATTATATGTCTGTGCTTATAGAGCGGATGAGGCAGAACGGGAGAGTGCGCACAGCCGAGACATATACAGCCGCGCTCAACAGCCTCATGCGGTTTCGTCAGGGCAAGGACCTTGCACTTGACAGCCTGTCGTCAGATTTAATGGAGTCGTACCAGGCATGGCACCGTAGCCGGGGCAATTCGTACAATACCATTTCGTTTTACAACCGCATTGTCAGAGCGGTGTATAACCGAGCTGTGGAAAACGGAATGATAGAGAACAAAAATCCGTTCCGGAGAGTGTACACAGGCATAGCAAAGACAGTAAAGCGAGCGTTGCCGATAGATACCCTAAGCCGTATAAGGGTGTTGGATTTGAGTGAATGCCCGGCTTTGGACTATGCCAGAGACATGTTTATAATGAGTTTTATGCTGCGAGGCATGAGCTTTATAGACATGGCTTACCTGAAAAAGTCGGATGTTCGCGGCGGTTATGTGGTGTACCGGCGCCGGAAAACCGGGCAGACACTCAGAATCAGATGGACGCAGGAGATGGAGGATGTGCTCGGGCGCTATCCCGAAAACAAGTCGGATTATCTTCTTCCGATAATAAGAAACAGGGGAGTGAACGAGCGCTGTGTGTACCGCAATGCGGCATATAACATCAACCGCAGTCTGAAGATTATAGGAACAATGGTAGGGGTTACAGAGCCGCTGACTCTTTATGTAGCCCGCCACAGCTGGGCATCGGCGGCAAAAACAAAGGGTGTGCCGCTCAGTATCATCAGTGAAGGGATGGGGCATCACAGCGAAGCTACGACCCGCATATATCTTTCATCGCTCAGCTCCTCGGTGATTGACAGTGCAAACTCGCTTATAATATCGTCAATATAAAGTTGCCCTTCCAAGGCAACACAAATAAAGAGCTAAGTCGCTAAGATTTAGCTCTTTCTTTATTTTTATTCCGCCGCAAAATGTTAAAAATTGTATTTTTGATACAATTTTGATACAATTGTCCATAATGTATGGTTTGTAGAGATTGATAATCGTATCAAAAATAGATATGCGAACTATCATTGGGTATCGCGTGTTTATGTTATCGAGTGCTAAAATTTAACAAAGATTCAACAAGGCTGTTTGAGTTTGATTGGCTCTCACCATTAATAACACTTAACGTAACACCCGCAAATGCCAAACCCTACGACATTACGAGATGTTGTGCCAATTTTGGAAGACCTCAGGCAGCTTATAAAAGTTCCGCTGGTAGCCAAACAGGATACAATTTTATACAAGCGAATAGCCGAAGCCACCAGTAAACTTTGCTCTATCGACATCGAAAATGCTATTATCGAATCTCACGCCTCCGGAGAAATCGGAAAGGTGCAAGCTAACCAGACCAGAAATTACTGTGCTGAGATTGCGACAAGAATAGATACATTCCAAAATGTATTCTATAAATTGGACAAAGATCGTAAAAATAAATCCAAGGCAGACATGATAGACGGCTACGAAAGCAACCACTTCCTTAAAGAAGTGGAGATGTTCTATATGATTGCCGCTCATTATGAGTACGCGCTAAAGGCTTGTCGCAAAATCCCGGTGCCTGATGATTGGACGATAGATAAGTACAAACAGGAAATCGAGTTATTCCATATGGCCGAAACCCGTGAAGGATGGCTTGAAAAGAAACGGGAATTTCTTAAGAAATTGCAGGAAAGCGTTGAATATGATGAATTTCTGTTGAAACCTTCATTCGATGTGTACCATGACTTGCGAAATGTCTGTCGCAAAATTTTTATCACGGTGGAAAGATACTTTCCGCCATGTGAAATTCAGTTACATCCGAAATGCAGGGAAACCTTTATACAAAAGATGCAGGTTCATAATGGTAGTTATCCCACGCCTGAACAACCTGTAAAACAGAATCAGACCAATACGAAATCATGCCGCCAATGGGAAGGGGAACTGTTCCCGATGATTCTTGTGTCGGAATTATATGAAATCTGCTCTGATGTTTTCGATAGTACCGAGACTCAGTTCCATTCATCGCTCAATCTCAATGGTAAGCATGAACCTATAAAGATACGACCAAAACAGAAAATCAAGGCGTGCTATCTCATATCGAAATTATATGAGATTGTTCCGGCCAAACACAAAGCGGCGTGGCGCGAGGATATTCTCGCTCATCTTGATATTCAGTGGAGCTACTATGAAAAGAAGTATTGTCATCCACGCGGAGATGATGCCAGTGCATCAAGTAGAGAATATGCTGATGAGATTGACAGAATCTTCAAAAACCATAAAAAACGAGCATGAGAGTTTGTGCGACTTAAAGATACCACTCGCGCACCACTTTCACCACTCATATTTCCACTTTTGAAACCTTATGATACTACCCGTCAGAGCCTGATACTCTGATGGGTAGTTCTATTAAGTGGATAAGATGAAACCACATACACCCCACTCATAACCGGTTGTAATTTTGCAGTGTCCGGGAGATACTCGGATACGCTCTCTCAGAGGGCGGAAGTATAATTCAAACCCACACTGCGTATGACAAAAGACCAGTTACTCAAACTTCCTCTCTGGCAGTATACCGGAGAACAACTTTTAGAATTACTTGATTCCCGTAATGCCAAGGATAACATCGAACCCGACGGTGCGGCTATCACAGCAAAGCGATGGCTCGTCTATGGAATCGAAGGCCTCTGCGAACTTCTCCAGTGCAGCAAAGCAACCGCGCATCGCATCAAGAACAGTGGCGTAATCAAAGATGCCATTACTCAAACGGGCAGAAAAATTGTTATCGACGCACAACTTGCGCTCGATCTTATCCAGTCATCAAAGAAGGGAGGTCGCCGATGCAAGAAGTGAAAGAGGACATCCTCCGACTTTGGGAGGAAAAGCAGTTGAGAATCACGGATGAGATTCAGACTGCGCCGGAGGTGCTGTACGCCAACGGCAGCGTTATCGGAACACTCGGCAACTTCTCGGCTTCGACCGGCAAAGCCAAGAGCAAAAAGACATTCAATGTCGCCGCGATTGTCGGGGCATCACTCGTCAACGGCAAAGTATTGGGCTACACCGCAGAGTTCCCCGATGACAAGCGCACAATCCTCTATTTTGACACCGAGCAAAGTCCGTATCACTGTCAGAAAGTTATGGAACGTGCGTTGCGCCTGGCGAAACTCCCGACCGACACCCATCCGGAACATTTGAAGTTCGCCGCTCTGCGCCAGCTAACACCCACATTGCGCCTTGAAGTAATCGAACAGGCGATAATCAACACTCCCGGTGTCGGACTTGTAATCATCGACGGTGTGCGCGACCTTATGTACGACATCAACTGCGCCAAGGAATCGACCGACCTTATCGGCAAGCTGATGGAATGGACTGACAAGTTCCAGATACATATCCACACCGTTCTGCACCTCAACAAGAGCGATGACAACGCCCGGGGTCATGTCGGCACCGAACTGAACAACAAGGCGGAGACAATCCTTCAGGTGAGCCGAAGCAAGACCGATGACACCGTGTCTGAGGTATGCGCCGCCATGATCCGCGCCGCCGAGTTTGACCCATTTGCCTTCCGTGTAAATGACTATGGATTGCCGGAGATTGCCAGCGGATATGTTTTCTCAGAGCCGGGCAAGAAAGCAAAAGACCCTTATCCATACAAGGAGTTAACCGAGGAACAGCACCGTGAGGCATTGGGCGTAATATTCGCCAACGGTCCGATAAAAGGATGCCGTAACTTTGAGGCTGCGCTCAAAATCGGATATGCCGCCTGCGGTCATTCCTATTCCAACAACAAGGTTAAGGGCCTGAAGACCTTTCTTGACAACAAGGACATGATTCGTTACGAGAACCGTGAATATATCTACAATCCGGATTTCTACTATTGAGAAACACAATTCTGGTCTGGTTTAGAAAAGGGCATATATAATAGGACCCAAACCAAGAACCATCTCACCCAAACATTTTAGCACCCATGATAAAAGAGATTAAATCAATCCCTTTAGCCGACTTCTTGTCCCGTCTCGGACATGAACCGGCGGCGAGAAAAGGAACGAGGCTCTGGTATAAGTCGCCGTTGCGACAGGAACAGACGCCATCGTTCAAAGTCGAAACAACGCTCAACTGCTGGTATGATTTCGGTCTTGGCAAAGGGGGCAACATCATCGACCTGGCAACCGAGTTGTATCAGTCAACAGACCTGCGCTATCTCATGCGTTGCATCGCCAACAGCTATCCTGTGCCATCGGTGCAGACAGTCGCTTCCTCTTTTGCTACGCGACACTCTGCGCCGAGCATAGAGCGGTTTGAGGTCGTGCCACTGGAACACCGCGCACTTGTCGCATACCTCCAAGAGCGTGGCATCCCGGCACACATCGCCACGGCGAACTGCAAGGAGGCTCAATACAGCGTCAACGGCAAGTTTTATTTGCCGTGGCATTTGAGAACGTCAGCGGAGGCTGGGAACTGCGTTATCCAAACAAGTATAAAATCCAAACTATCATATATAATCAACTGGAAT
>ERZ777305.1531-NODE-1531-length-26244-cov-6.463324_pt1 | contig 26244 bp, 28 predicted proteins | sample MGYA00374965_ERZ777305 | MGnify/ENA primary metagenome ERZ777305 (study PRJEB29328, sample SAMD00013331) | mouse gut metagenome | study: EMG produced TPA metagenomics assembly of the Metagenome analysis of fecal microbiota from mouse which was promoted... | reverse complement strand
AGACAGATAAGCCTTTCAAGCGTTCCTTACAGCCTTACGGCGGTATCAGAATGGCTGAGAAAGCCTGCTCCGACAACGGTTACGAAGTTGACCCTGAAATCAGCGAATTTTTCTCAACACACAGAAAAACACACAATGCCGGCTGCTTCGACGCTTATAACGCAGAGATGAGAGCATGCCGTTCTTCCCATATCATCACAGGTCTTCCGGATGCTTATGGACGTGGACGTATCATCGGCGATTACAGACGTGTTGCTCTGTACGGTATCGATTACCTGATTGAAGACAAACAGGCTCAGAAAGATTCTACCGGCCGTGTTATGACAGATGATATTATCCGTCTTCGTGAAGAGCTTTCCGAGCAGATGGTAGCTCTGAAACTGATGAAAGAAATGGCTGCTTCCTACGGATGCGATATTTCCAAACCTGCTACGAACGTACAGGAAGCGATTCAGGCAACTTACTTCGGATATCTGTGTGCGGTTAAAGAGCAGAACGGCGCTGCGATGTCTCTTGGACGTACTTCTACATTCCTTGACTGCTATGCAGAAAGAGACCTTGCAAACGGAACCTTTACAGAAGAACAGATTCAGGAATTTGTTGACCACTTCATCATGAAGCTGCGTCTTATCAAATTTGCGCGTACACCTGAATACAACCAGATTTTCGCAGGCGACCCGGTATGGGTAACAGAATCTCTCGGCGGTGTTGGCGTTGACGGACGTCCGTTAGTAAGCAAGATGAGCTTCCGTTATCTGCACACATTGACAAACTTAGGACCTTCTCCGGAACCGAACCTGACAGTTCTCTGGTCCACAAGACTTCCTGAGAACTGGAAGAAATACTGTGCTAAGATGTCTATCCAGACTTCTTCCATCCAGTATGAGAACGACGACCTGATGAGAGTAACACACGGCGATGACTACGGTATCGCATGCTGCGTATCCTCTATGGTAATCGGTAAGGAAATGCAGTTCTTCGGCGCTCGTGCAAACCTTGCAAAATGTCTGCTCTACGCGTTGAACGGCGGTGTTGACGAAGTTACCAAGAAACAGGTTGGACCGAAATATCGTGCGGTTACAGGCGATGTTCTTGACTACGATGATGTATACAGCAAATTCATGGATATGATGGAATGGCAGGCTGATGTATATGTAAACACCCTGAACATCATCCACTATATGCACGACAAATATTGCTATGAAAGAGCAGAAATGGCTCTTCATGACAGAGACGTTAAGCGTTACTTCGCTACCGGTGTTGCTGGTCTTTCCATCGTTGCAGACTCCTTATCCGCTATCAAGTATGCGAAGGTTGAGCCGATTAGAGACGAAGACGGCATCATCGTTGACTTCAAGACCACCGGCGAATTCCCGAAATACGGTAACGACGACGACCGCGTTGATTCAATTGCACAGGAAGTTGTTCATAAATTTATGACAGCAATCAGAAGACATCATACCTATCGTGACGGTGTTCCGACAACTTCTATCCTGACAATTACCTCTAACGTAACTTATGGTAAAGCTACCGGTAATACACCTGACGGACGTAGAAAAGGACAGCCGTTTGCACCTGGTGCAAACCCGATGCACGGACGTGATACTCACGGTGCAGTAGCTTCTCTGTCTTCCGTATCCAAGCTTCCGTTTAAAGATGCACAGGATGGTATTTCCAATACATTTACCATTATCCCTGGCGCACTCGGCAAGGAAGACCAGGTATTTGCAGGAGACCTTGAACTCGATTTAAGCAAATAATATGCCCCAAAACAAAATGAACGAAAAGTAAGGTGGATGTTATGGACGATAAGCAAATGATTGATGATTTTGTTAAGATGTTGGATTCCGGTATGGCACAGGGGGTTGGACATGTGAACGTTAATGTTGACGAAAATTCCAATGATTCCAAAAATGTGCAGACTATGGGGTGCACAGACTGCTCCAGAACGCCGCTGGCATGCAGCGTACCGACTTTGGAACAGGGATTGGATGACTTCCACTGAATACTGGTAAAATAAAAAGGAGGAAACAAAAATGGCAGCAGAAAATACAGCTCAGGTAGATAATCTCGTATCTTTATTGGATGGTTATGCAACAAAAGGTGGTCATCACCTCAATGTTAATGTATTGAACAGAGATACTTTACTGGATGCGCAGAAACATCCTGAGAACTATCCTCAGTTGACAATCCGTGTTTCCGGATATGCGGTTAATTTCATTAAATTAACACCGGAACAGCAGGCAGACGTTATCTCCCGTACATTCCATGAGAACATCTAATCTCTGAGAAGGCGAGATAAAGCGTAAGAACAAGTGCAGGGCTCTGAATATTCGGAGCCCTGTTTTATTCTCTCTAAAAGGCCGGTTTCTCTTTAAAAGACTGGTTTTTTTATTCAACACAGGTTATACTATATCTATTGAAAGTAATGACTCAGCAGATATTTTTCATAAATTTAAAAATCAGAAAGAAGGCGTTATTATGCAGGGAAGAATTCACTCTTTGGAAAGTTTTGGAACCGTAGACGGACCCGGCGTCCGCTTTGTTGTTTTCGTACAGGGATGCCCGATGCGGTGTGCATACTGCCACAATCCCGATACATGGGATATGAACGGCGGCACATTGATGGAGCCGTCCTACATCATCGAACAGTACGAACGGAATATCAGTTTCTATAAGGGAGGCGGTATCACGGTGACAGGCGGAGAACCGCTGATGCAGGTCGATTTCCTGCTCGACCTCTTTACGCTCGCCAAAAAGAAAAATATCCATACTTGTATTGATTCCTCCGGTATCGCCTACAAGCCAAACGGCAATCCCGAATGGCTCGCAAAGCTGGATAAGCTGATGACGCTGACAGACCTCGTCATGCTGGATATTAAGCATATTAATCCCGAAAAGCATAAAGAACTGACCTCTCAGCCCAACGAAGGCATTCTCGCTTTTGCAAAGTATCTTGACGAAAAGAATGTCAATATGTGGATACGCCACGTCATTGTACCCGGCGTCACCGACGACGATAAATATTTATATGAACTCGGCTATTTTATCGGTGAATTTCAGAATCTGAAGGCGCTGGACGCTCTTCCGTATCATACGATGGGCGAAAACAAGTATGAGAAGCTCGGCATGGAATACAAGTTAAAAGGTGTTCCTGCGATGGAGAAAAAAGACCTTCTTGAGAAAAAGGAAGTCATCCTGAAAGGCATCCGGGAACGGCGCAAAGAACTGGAATCTGGAAAAAATTAGTCTTGTATATTGGCGATTTTGCTATTATAATGGTATTGATAATTTTATATCAAAATGATTTGCAGATAAAAGGAGGATAATGATTATGGCTTATGTAATTGGAGATGCTTGTGTAGCTTGCGGTGCATGTGAGGCTCAGTGTCCGGTAGGCGCAATCAGCATGGGCGACGGAAAATTTGAAATTGATGCAGACAAATGTATCGATTGCGGTTCCTGTGCAGGAACATGCCCGACCGGCGCGATTTCTCAGGGCTGATAAACCGGCGCGGAAATAAATACGGAAACAAATACAGACACGAAAAAGCATTCGTCATCCACAGTGTATACCGTTGTGTGACTGAATGCTTTTTTATCGGGGAATTGGCGTTCCGCTATGCGCTGTCTCCCGCCGGTGTTCCGGTTAATGTTTCAAAAATTTCCCCCGCTTCCTCTCTCTTTTGGGCTTAGGCGCTTTTTCTTTCAGCTTATAATGCTGCCGCAGCATTTCGTCCACTTTACGGTAATGCTCTTCTTCTTTCTTCCAATGCTCTTCTTCGCGCTCTTCTCTTGCGCGGAACTGATAGTCAAGCTCTTTTAGAATGCTTTCCTTAATTTCCGTACAAAGCTCTTTATTGGCGGCTTTAACCGTCTCCACCATCATATGCTGGAGCAAATACTGTAAGCGGTTCGCTTTTTCTTCCCTGCTCGCCTCCTCCGATAAAGAAACGATATATTTCTGCTTTCTTCCGATAATATAATCCATTGCCTTTTCTTCTGCGGACGCCGCTTCCGCGGATACTTCCGTTTCCTTGACAGGCTTGTCCTCGCCGTCCGTTCCGGCATGTTCTTTCTGCAAAATGTTTTTAATTGCCCGCAGCTGCAGTCCCTGCTCTTTTAAAAGCTTAATCTCCTTGAACTGACTGACATCTTCCATCGTATAATAACGGTGTCCCATATCATTTCTTTTTATCGGAAGTCCCAGTTCTTCTTCCCAGTACCTGAGCACATGACTCTCCACCTGTACCTGCTTCGCCGCTTCCGAAATCAACAATGTCTCCTGTTTCATGTTTTTATCCCCTTTCTGCCAGATAAGCGCAAAGAGACACGCCCCACCCGGGCCTGTCTCTTTTGTATAATGTATTTCATATCAAATTTTGATGAAGAATACCTGTTTCAGAGCTTCTCTTCACTTTATCGCTGTAAATTTCCAAACTTGGTAAAATCCGGTAACCAGACCAGTTCTACCGTTCCGATAGGACCATTTCTCTGTTTTGCAATGATAATTTCAGAAATATTTTTTCTGTCCGTATCTTTATTGTAATAATCATCCCGATAGATGAACATTACCACATCGGCGTCCTGCTCGATTGCGCCGGATTCACGCAAATCCGAAAGCATCGGACGATGGTCCGGTCTCTGCTCCACCGCACGGGAGAGCTGCGATAACGCCAGAACCGGCACATTTAATTCTCTGGCCAGCGCTTTCAGCGAACGGGAAATATCGGATATTTCCTGCTGTCTGGAATCGGTGCTGCGGCCGCTGCCCGTCATCAACTGCAGATAGTCAATAATAATCATATCCAAATGATGTTCCAGCTTATACTTCCGGCATTTGGAGCGCAGCTCCGATATGCTGATTCCCGGCGTATCGTCGATAATCAGATTGGATTTGCCGATAACGCCCGCGCTTTCGATGAGCTTTTCCCACTCATCGTCCGACAGATTGCCCGTTCGAAGATGTTGGGAATCCACTTTGGACTCCATCGAAAACAAACGGTTCACAAGCTGCTCTTTGGACATTTCCAGGCTGAAAATCGCTACCGTCTGATTCTGCCTGAATGCAACATATTCCGCAATGTTCAATACAAAAGCGGTCTTGCCCATGGACGGCCTTGCCGCAATCAAAATCAAATCGGATGGCTGCATTCCGGCGGTCTTATAATCCAAATCGATAAAACCTGTTGCGACACCCGTTACATTGCCTTTATTATGAGACGCTTTTTCGATTCTGTCCATCGCATTCATGACGACCTGCCTTATCGGCACAAAATCGTCCGCGTTCCTGCGCTGCACCAAGTCAAATATGCGCTTTTCCGTGTCTTCCAGTATCACTTCAAGGCTTTCTTTTCCGACGTAACAGGTATTTGCAATCTCTTCATTTATTTTGATTAATCGGCGGAGCGTGGATTTCTCCGCAACGATATTCGCATAATACTTAATATTGGCGGAAGTAGGAACTGCGGTAATCAAATCCCTGACAAATTCCAGGCTGCTGACTTCGGGCGGAACATCCTTTTCTTTCAGCCTGTCCTGAAGCGTTACCAAATCGACCGGCTTTCCCTCATCGTTCAGCTCTACCATCGTTTCAAAAAGAACGCCGTACTGCCTGCTGTAAAAATCTTCCCCGGATACAATTTCAGAAGCAACGACAATCGCTTCCCGGTCCATAATCATAGAGCCGATGACCGACTGTTCCGCTTCGATGCTGTGCGGCAATATTCTTTTCAGCAATGCCTCTTCCAACATCTGTGGCATTTCAGTTCCCATCCCTTTTTCTATTCTTCAACTACTTTTACCTTCAGCCTGCCTGTAACCTTTGTATGAAGTTTTACATGAACCTCATATACGCCGAGAGACTTAATCGCTTCCGGAAGCTGAATTTTTTTCTTATCCAGCGCCAAATCACATTGTTTTTTCGCTTCCTCCGCGATTTCCTTAGAGGAAATGGAACCGAAAGTCTTTCCGCCTTCTCCGGATTTCATTTTAACAACAACTTCCTTCGTCTCCAACAGCTTTGCCATTTCCTGAGCCGCTTCCAACTGCTGCTTCGCAACTTTTTCCTCATTTGCCTTCTGTAATTTCAAATCATTCATGTTCTTTGAATTTGCTTCCGCACCCAGTTTTTTCGGCAGCACATAATTTCTTGCGTATCCGTCGCTGACCTCGACAATTTCTCCTTTTTTACCCAAAGATTTTACATCCTGTAATAAAATAACTTTCATATTTCAGCCTCTCTTTCTCTTTCACAGTATTATTCATGAAGAATCTTCTCAGCTGAGTTCTCCCTCTTCTATCATCGTATCCAATGTCCTCTTAATAATAACGATGCCGTCCGGTATATCGCATTCCAGCTGACAGCCTGCCATATTCATATGGCCGCCTCCGCCCATCCGCTCCATAACGACCTGCACGTTTGCCTCGTCAATAGAACGTGCGGAAACAAATATTTTACCGTTATATGGTGTCAGCACAAAACTGGCTTTCACACCCTTGATGTTCAAAAGTTCATTTGCTGCCTGCGCGCCTACGATAGTCGGATTCTGCACATGTTCCCCCCGGCATACGGTAATCGCATAGGACTGTCTGTATATTTCCGCCTGACTGACCGCATCCGCCTTTGTCTTGTACTCTATCGCATCATCGCGGAACAGCTTTCTGACTCTTGTTACATCCGCGCCGTTACGCCGCAGAAATGCAACCGCTTCAAAAGTCCTGACGCCCGCTTTGGCCATAAAGTTATCCGTATCAATCATGATACCCGCATACAGACAATCCGCCTCTTCGGATTTAATGCGCAGCGTATCGCTCGTATACTGCAAAATCTCCGAAACCATTTCACAGGTCGAGGAAGCATAGGCTTCTATATAAGATAAGGTTGCATTCTCAATCACTTCCGAACCCTGCCTGTGATGGTCAAACACAACGATGGAATTACAATGCTTTAACAAATCCGGGCACTCCGTAATACTCGGCTTATTCACATCGACGACGACGAGTACGGCATTATTCCCAATCATTTCAAGCGCCTGTGTGCCGCTTATAATCATGCTGTCTTCATATTCTATATTATCCCGGAACATATCGACCATCGGCTGCATCGACGCTGTTACATCGTTCAAAACGATATGCGCCTGCTTACCAAGTGTTTTCGCAATCCGGTAAATGCCGACCGAAGCGCCGAAGCTGTCCGTATCTCCCATGCGATGCCCCATGACATAGATTTCGTCTTTAATCGAAATAATTTCCTTCAAAGCATGCGCCTTCACCCTTGCCTTAACGCGGGTGCTCTTTTCAATCTGCTGGCTCTTCCCGCCATAGTAAATGACGTTTTCCGGCATCTTCATGACCGCCTGGTCGCCGCCGCGTCCCAATGCAAGGTCTATCGCATTTCGCGCAAATTCATAATTCTGCGCATACGTCAGACCGCTCAGACCTACGCCGATGCTGATTGTGACGGCCATCTCGTTTCCGATATTAACCGTCTTCACATCTTCCAGCAAATCGAAACGATTCTCCTTTAACAGGGAAACGGATTTTTTCTTCATAATGACAAGATATTTGTCTTTTTCCATTTTCCTGCAGATGCCGTCCAGTGCGGATATATATTTATTTACTTTTCTGTCAATCAATGCGATTAACAGCGACCTTCTGACTTCTTCCACGCTTTCAAGCGCTTCTTCGTAGTTATCCAGATAAATCAGGCCTACCGCAAGGCTCTGGTCATCCACTTCCTGCAAGGCAATCTTTAAGGCCGTTTCATCGAACAGATACAAGGCAATCAGATAGCCGTCATAGTCTTTTGCCTCGATGATATCGCTGTTCTCAGCCATCTCTTTCAAAGAGATTTTTTTAAGCCGCGCTATATAATTATGCGCTTCATAATCGACGTCAAATTCAACTTCGTCTTCCTCAATATTTCCCGGAAGCCTGTCTTTTGTAATGGAAGGAAAAAGAGAAGTAATCGATTTCCGGTAGCCTTTCTCTTTATCGACTGCTTTCTCAAAAGCAATGTTTGTCCAGATAATTTTGCCGCTTTCATCCAACAGCGCGTGCGGCAAATCCAAATCCCGGAGCAGTCTCCGCTGTATCTGCCCATACTGCGTTGCAAAACTAATCAGCTCGTTTATAATAATCGGTTTATTATAAAACATCAGGGAAAGAATAATCGCAAGATAAAAAAGGATAAAACAGCTCAATACCAGTCCCGCGCGAATATCAATAAAATAAATCAGAATATCTACTGCAATCAGCAAAAAGCCCAAATACAAGGAAGATTGTAAATAGGACTTCATTCTTCCCTTTAATTTTACACTATTTTTCATAATAGCCTCTTATTCGTATTTTTATCCGTACACATACTTTCCCAGTTTTCATTACACAACATCATAAGTATAACATTTTTTGGCAAATCGCGCCACATCTATATATAGTTTCATTTCCCCATTTTTTGACAGTATATAGAAATCTGGCAAGGAAGATTTCATTCGCACAGGCCTGTGCATAAAAAGGGCGGAGCCATTTACCGCTCCGCCTTTGAAATGCTGTCTTACTGATTCTTTGGAAAAATACCGCCGGACTTAGTCCTGAACATAGGGCATCAGTGCCACATGTCTTGCGCGTTTGATTGCTACTGTCAGCGCTCTCTGGTGCTTCGCACAGTTTCCGGTAATTCTTCTGGGCAGAATCTTGCCTCTCTCGGATACATATCTTTTTAATTTATTAACATCTTTGTAGTCAATTAAATTGTCTTTTCCACAAAATACACAGACTTTTTTTCTTCTGCGGATTCCGCCTTTTCTCTTTGCAGGGAAATCAGGCTTTTCTGTTTTATTATAAGCCATATCATTTACCTCCTATCAAAAATTAGTTAAATGGCAGTTCCTCGTCAATTCCATCGGGAATATTCATGAAGCCATCGCCAGCCGCAGCCGGCGCCGGTCTGCTGCTTCCGCCGGAATATCCTCCGTCACCCGCAGAGCTGCTGTTCTTGCTTTCTGCAAACTCCTGGTCTTCCACAACAATATCCGTTGTATATACTTTGACTCCATCCTTGTTGGTATAACTGCCTGTCTGGATGCGTCCTGTAATTGCGATTTTGATTCCTTTACGGAAATACTTCTCCGCAAATTCACCTGCTCTGCCAAAGGCAACACAGTTAATAAAATCTGCGGTGTTCTCGTCTCCGTTACGATTGAATCTGCGGTCTACGGCTAATGTATATCTTGCAACTGCCGTCGCATTCTCCCCCTGTGAGTATCTCACTTCAGGGTCTCTTGTCAAACGCCCCATAAGGATAACTTTATTCATAAGTACCTCTTTCTACTTTTTCTCGTCTTGTCTCACGCACAAGTACCTGATTACATTGTCCATAATACGAACACGGCTCTCAATTTCTGCCGGGACAGTGCTCTCAGCGTCAAACTGGATAAAGTAGTAGAATGCTTCTTTCATTTTCTGTACTTCATAAGCTAATCTTCTTTTACCCCAGTCATCAACGTTCGTAACTTGTCCACCGAATCTTTCGACGAGAGCTTTGCATTTTTCTACTGTGGCAGCTCTTTCGTCATCTTCGATTTTCGCACTAACAACAACGGCTAATTCATATTTGTTCATGCCTGTTACCTCCTTTTGGTCTCTGGCCCCTCCTTATACGGAAGGAGCAAGGATATTGACTGTTTGTTAAATTATAACATCACGGACTATAATAATACCATAGTTTTTTGAAATTTTCAATTCTAAAAATGAAATTTTTTCAAAAAAGTGATTCTGCCTCCGCCAAAAACAATGGCCTGTCCGGGGCGGAGGCGGAAACGCTTTAAAATATGTGATAGTTCTCCTCGGAAAATATAACGTTCTTTTCTTCTTTCAGGCTGTTAAACGCATAGGGCGTCTCTGAATCTTTGGGACCCGAATAGATGTAATAATCCCCCTGGGCATGCCATTCGCCTTTCCGGGGCTTCTTTTGGCTGACTGCATAATCGAAAGCATAAAGATAATTCTGCGCGATTTTCCTGTCCGTTGTGAGCAGATACATGCGAAAATGTTCTTTTGTACAGCTTAACGCGATATAATCGTCCCGCACCGTCAGGTCAATGTTTCGTTCATCGATCGTCTTCTCCGAAATGGTTTCATGGCTTCTCGTTCTTTCATACGCGTTATAGACCACACGAAGGTTATCCCGCTCCAACACCTGATTTCTGACGTATTCCGCAGTATCGTCCTTATAACTGCACTGTATAAATTCCTCCGATAAGCAAGGCAGAAAGGCATATCCCCTTTCGCCCTCATAAAGTTCGTAGTCTTCTGCGACATGGTAGATGCCGATATCTTCCAGCGTCAGAACGAAGGGCTCTTCCTCCAGTATTTCCTGCGGAATCTCTCCGCCCTTGTACTGAATATCGATATCCAGAGAATATGCTCTCTCATCCGTCAGAATTTCCAGAACCAGCTCTCCCGCCGTCTTACCTTCCGGAAAAACATTCCTCTCTTCGACCCATCCCCAGTTCAGCTGCCCTTCTCCCGGACCGCCCCCCTGTAAATAGCGGATATTGCAATTCACAACCGCGGCTTCATGGCTGTCAATTCCAAAATCCATCAAAAGCATTTCGCACAATAATTCTTTTACGTTCTCCAGTTGAACGGAAGTATAAACTTCCCCCGTCCCGGTATCGACCACAAAGCGATAGGATTCTCCCTGCCAGGAAAACTGCCCGGTCGCAAATTCTGTCAGCACATATTCCATATTTTCCACGGCCGTGTTTATATCAATTGATTTGACCTTTGCGCCGCTGTATGTAGATTCCAGATATGCTGCGGCCATTTTTCTTGCCTCTTTCAGAAAGGTGTTTTTCTCTTTTCTCGTATAGCCGTTTGGGATACAGCCTGTGAAAACAACAAGACACAACATGGAAATCAACGCCAGAATGATTATCTTTTTATGGTTTCTTATATTATTCATTCTTACGTTTTTGTTTTTTGTAATACCAGAAAGTTTATAGCCCATGATAATCAATCTTCCCCGCGGACAACCTCTCTCACATTCTTTTCGACTTGTCTGCGGGCAATCATAATCTGATGCCCGCAGCCTTTGCATTTTAATCGAAAATCAGCCCCGATGCGCAGCACTTCCCATTCTTTTGCACCGCAGGGATGCTGTTTCTTCAATTTTACGATATCGCCGACCTGAATATCCATTTCATATCCACCTTTATGACAATTTTCCGAAAATTTCTCCGATGCTTCCCTGAACCACCAAATCCGCCATCCGGTCACGGGGAGTCGGCGTCTTATTTATCAATACGAGCTTATTCCCACGATAATAGTCAATCAGACCGGCCGCCGGATAGACCGCAAGCGATGTTCCCCCGATAATCAGGACGTCCGCTTCGCTGATATAACGTACCGCGTCTTGCAGCGTTTGCTGGTTCAGCCCCTCTTCATACAAGACGACGTCAGGTTTGATGCTGCCGCCGCAGGAACAGGCCGGCACGCCGTCCGAATGCAGAATGTATTCCGCGTCATAGGATTTTCCGCAGTCCTCGCAGTAATTGCGGTGCACGGAACCGTGCAGCTCCAGTACGACCCGGCTTCCCGCCGCCTGATGAAGTCCGTCAATATTCTGGGTTATGACCGCTTTCAGTTTCCCTTTTTTCTCCCATTCGGCAAGTTTTAAATGCGCTGTATTCGGCTTCGCATCGAGACAGAGCATTTTATCCCGGTAAAACCTGTAAAACTCCGCCGTTTTCTGCCTGTAAAAAGTATGGCTCAAAATCGTCTCCGGCGGATAATCATATTTCTGATTGTACAATCCGTCCACACTTCTGAAATCCGGTATGCCGCTCTCGGTAGAAACCCCCGCGCCGCCGAAGAAAACGATGTTGTCGCTGTTCTGAATCATTTCATTCAACTGTTCCGTTGCGTTCCCCATAATAATCCCCCATTTCAGTTTATTTCTCTCCAAGTCCCAGTCTGTTGACCGCAGAGAAGATTGCCCGGACGGACGCTCTCGTAATGTTGGAGCTAACGCCGACGCCATAGGTTACTTTTCCGCTGGTTACATCCAGCAGATGGATATAAGCCGCCGCCTGGGAATTGGAACCGCTCTGCAATGCGTGTTCTTCATAGTCCAGAATCTTAATATCGGCGGAGAGTTCTTCCTGTAATCCTCTCTTGGCCGCATCAATCGGACCGTTTCCAACAGCTTCAAATACTTTTTCTTCGCCGTGGTCCGTATAGGTTACGGCTACCCGCGTGTCAAATTCGGTCTTTGTATGGTCGCTCAGGTCATCCATGCGCAGTTTCCGGAAATGAACCGGCTCTTTCTGGTCCAGATATTCTCTGCGGAAGCAGTCCATTATCTGGTCCGGTGAAACCTCGCCCTGTTTCTCGGAAATTGCCTGAATGACATTGGCAAATTCTTTGTGCATGGCCTTCGGCAGTTTGAATCCGAAGTATGTATCCATAATGAATGCAACGCCGCCTTTGCCGGACTGGGAATTGATTCTGACAATTGGCTCGTACTCTTTGCCGATGTCCGCCGGGTCGATGGGCAGATAGGGAACCTGCCAAATCTGGCTGTTTCGCTCTTTCATCGCTTTAACGCCCTTATTGATTGCATCCTGATGGGAACCGGAAAAAGCCGTAAATACCATTTTACCCGCATAGGGATGTCTCGGATGAATCGGAATCTTACAGCATCGTTCGTAAATCTCTATGCTCTCATTAATATGTTCGATGTTTAACGCGGGATTCAGCCCCTGGGAAAACATATTATAGGCAATGTTCAATATATCCACATTTCCGGTTCTTTCCCCATTTCCGAATAACGTGCCCTCGACGCGTTCCGCACCGGCTAACAGCGCAAGTTCCGCGCTCGCAACACCGGTTCCCCTGTCATTATGGGGATGAACGCTTAAAATAATGCTTTCCCGGTTCTTGAAGTGTTTGTTCATCCATTCAATCTGGTCCGCATAAACATTCGGCGTATTCATCTCCACGGTGGAGGGAAGATTGATGATGATTGGATTTTCCTTATCCGCCCCCCAGGTTTTCTGAACCGCGGTACAGATTTCCAGCGCAAAATCAAGTTCTGTGCCGGTAAAGCTTTCCGGAGAATATTCCAGAATAATTTTGCCGGGAAAATTCTTCGCGCGCTCTTTTACCATTTTCGTGCCTTCTACCGCAATATTGATAATCTGTTCTTTGTCCATATGGAATACAACGTCCCTCTGTAAAGTGGAAGTCGAATTGTAAATATGGACGATTGCCTGTTTACAGCCCTCAATCGCCTCAAATGTCCTGTCAATCAACTCTTCCCGGCATTGGGTAAGCACCTGCACAACAACATCGTCCGGTATCATTCTGCGGTCTACGAGCTGGCGTAAAAAATCAAATTCTATCTGGCTCGCCGCCGGAAAACCGATTTCTATTTCCTTGAAACCGAGTTTTATCAGATAATTAAAAAATTCTACTTTTTCCTGTACAATCATCGGGTCGATTAACGCCTGATTTCCGTCACGCAAATCCACGCTGCACCAAATCGGCGCCTTTGTTATTTCTTTATTCGGCCATTCTCTTTCCGGATAATTTACAACCGGATTTTTTTGATATCGCTTATAATTTAACATAATCTCTCCTCCATTGTTTTAAAATTTTAGAATAAAAAAAGCCCGTCAATACAACGGGCTTATCCTGAGCATTATTCTCCGAGACCACTTTCAATGGCATTGATAAGAGCCTTTAACGCTTCCTCTTCATCCTCGCCATCACAAACAAATTCTACTTCGTCTCCACACTTAACACATGCTCCCAACACGCTCAATACACTTTTGGCATTCGCTGTATTTTCCTTAAACGAAAATGTAATTAAAGACTTGAACTTCATTGCCTCCTTACATAGGATGCCTGCTGGTCTCAAGTGTAGCCCCGTAGGATTCTTGATGACTACTTTTTGACTTACCATACCCTCAATACCTCCAATTCATTTTATATCTATCCAAACTTAATGCAGCTTTTAACCCAATCCCTCTGAAATACGTTCCCTTTATCCTCTACTATACCATTTCCCGAATATGATTACAACATAATATTCTGTATCAGTTCGGCCAGTTTACGGGCCTCCGCCTCTATCATTTTCTGGTCTTTGCCTTCAATCATAACGCGCACGAGAGGTTCCGTTCCGGACGGCCTTATCAGGACACGTCCTTCTCCCGCGAACTTCTTATTCAGCGCGGCGATTGCGTCGGCAATTTCAGGATAATCCATATAATGTTCTTTCTTATGGTTCGGTACTTTGGCATTCAAAAGCGCCTGAGGCATAACTTCCATAATCTTTGCCAGTTCCGATAACGGCTTCTTTGTTTCCACAACGACCTGCAACAGATGCAGCGCGCTGAGAAGCCCGTCACCCGTCGTATTTTCATCCAGGAAAATAATGTGTCCCGACTGTTCGCCTCCGAGGCTCGCACCCATCTCACGCATTCTTTCCAGAACATATCTGTCTCCGACTTTGGTCTGCTCAATACGGATGCCGTTCTTTTCTCCCATCAGGAAAAATCCGAGATTGCTCATAACCGTAGCGACGATGGTATCCAGTTTCAGTTTGCCCTGCGCTTTCATATGATTTCCGACAATCGCCATAATCTGGTCGCCGTCCACGATTTTTCCGTTTTCGTCTACGGCCAGCAGACGGTCCGCATCTCCGTCAAAAGCAAGGCCCAGGTTCGCTTTCTCATAAACGACTCTCGCCTGCAATTCCTCCATATGCGTGGAACCGCAGTTCGCATTGATATTGGTTCCGTCCGGGTTCGTATGGATTGCAACGATTTCCGCGCCGGACTCTTTCAGGGCTTCGATGGAAGTATAGAATGCCGCGCCTTCCGCACAATCTACGACGATTTTCATGCCCGCCAAATCCACTTTAACCGCCTGAATCGCATGATTGATATATTCTTCTCTGGCGTCGGTACGGTATTTGATTTTACCGACTCCCGCTCCGATTGGAAATTTAATTCCCTGCATGCCGTTGCGAATCAGGGCTTCAATTTCGTCTTCCAGAGAATCCGGAAGCTTATAGCCGTTTCCGTCAAAAAACTTAATGCCGTTAAATTCCACCGGATTATGAGATGCGGAAATCACAACGCCTGCATCCACCTTATATTTTCTCGTCAGATAAGCGACTGCTGGAGTAGGCACAACGCCCACAAACACCGCATTTGCGCCGACGGAACACGCGCCTGCCATCAGGGCGTTCGCCAGCATATCTCCCGAAATTCTTGTATCACATCCGACCATAATCGTCGGTTTATGCTGGTTCTCTCTGGACAGCACATAAGCTCCCGCCTGCCCGAGCTGCATCGCAAGCTGCGGGGTTAGTTCTTCATTAGCAACGCCTCTGACGCCATCCGTTCCAAATAATCTGCTCATTGTTCTGCCTCCGTTATAATTAGTCTTATACTGAAATTATTTCTTACTGTAACAGCATTGTTTCCAAGATTGAATGCCACATTCGCTGTATAGTTTCCTGCGCCCGTATCGCTCAGGCCTTCCGCTTCCATCAATTCCGTGATATCCACAGATGCCTGAATTGCATTCACATCCAGCGCATTCAAATCTCTTTCCAGACCGATAAGCGTAATATCGTACGCATCTTCTTCCATATCGATTTCGGCTTCATATCCCTCCGGCAGATTCACGATTTGAATTTTATTCTTATCTATCGCAACGACTCTTTCCGCAATCGGTTCCACGCCGACAGTCACATTAACCTTGCCTTTAAAGTCTTCTTCCGCCAGAATCACGCCGTCAGGCAGATAATCCGTCAAATCCACAATGGTCTCCAGATTTTCCGTAGCGCCCGTAATATCGAGCGCCGTATCAGGAATTTCAATGGCGTTAAGGTTTGCAATTGCTTTCGACTTACCTGCGACGGTAACGCTGTTTCTTCCTGCCACAATCTCCCCGTTGGCCAGATATCCTCTTGCCGGAGTTCCCGTTGTCTTCCAGATGATGTCCACCGACTTCAGCTCCAGAATTTCCACGGTGACACGCACTTTACTGATATTTTTCTCGATGCTGCCCACATCGATAATTTTGTCGTTTTCATCGTATAAGCGAATTGCGGAATCCGTTCCGATATTATTGGTAAATCCGGAAACATTAACGGTTGCCGCAGCCCTTTTCACCTGAGAAACGACCGATTCCGGCCCGGTTATCTCAACGAGATTCTGCTCCGTCGTAATATCGCCAATCATATAGCCCTCTTTAACCGTACCGATTGTCACCGTCCGCAGAGGCAGCGTCTTCGTCTTTTCATCTTCTATATTCAGCTTGACGTTGTCGATATTTCCCCGGATGCTTTCCAGTTTATCATTATATTTGTTCGTTGAAAGTTTAATGGCTATCGTGTTCAGATTGGTCAGCTCATTCATATCGGCAACCGCAATGATATTGCTCTCGTCCAGCAAATCGATAATCGAACGCTTCGCTGAAATAGTAACGACATCGATTACGTCCGTATGGTCCAGCACTTCATAAACCTGCCCGCTGTCCGTAATCAAATCTGCATTCTGAATGGTGACCGGGACATTATAGACCCTGAACGTTCCGACGGGGTCATTTATATTCGTCACAATAAGCCATAAAACGGCGGCAATCAGGAAAGAACAAAGTTTCAGTCCCCAATTGCGCAACAATTTATTCCTCATTTTTACACCCATCTGCGCGCTGCTCCGCGCATTAATTCAATCGTTGAATACGCATTTTTATTCAACTTTGGATCTGCCTTTCCACAACTTCCTTTTTTTCTCTTCCGGCGCTTTATTCTGAATGCTGCGAAGCATCTCTCTCAGCCGTTCCGCATCCAACCCCCGGGACAGCTCGCCAAGATATGCAACGCTGATTTTACCGGTTTCCTCAGAAACGATAACCGTCATGGAATCGGTTGCTTCCGAAATCCCGACTCCCGCCCGGTGTCTGGTTCCCAGTTCTTTGCTAAGCGCCATATTATCCGACAGGGGCAGGTAACAGGTCGCCGCTGTAACACGGTTTTCTCTGACAATAACTGCCCCGTCATGCAAAGGCGTATTATGCTCGAAAATATTAATCAGGAGCTGGCTCGAAACAATACCGTCTACATCGATGCCGGTCCTCTCGTATTCATTTAACGGCTGCTCATTCTGTATGACAATCAGCGCGCCTGTTTTTACTTTTCCCATCTCTACGGATGCTTTTACGATTTCATTAATAGTACGGTCCGACAGACGGCCGTTATCGGTTTTGGAGACGTCAAAGGTCAGAATGGAAGAAAAAAGGTTTTTCCGCCCCAATTCTTCCAGCGCTTTTCGCAGCTCCGGCTGTAACACAACAACGATTGCAATCGCCGCGATGCTGAACAGATTCGTCACAATCCACAAAATCGTATTCATCTTAAAAAATACCGCAATCAACACAAAAGCGCCTATTACAAGGAGACCCTTTAACAGCGCCCAGGCACGCGTATTTTTAATCCACAGCATGATGTGATACAGGAGAAATGCAATAATAAAAACTTCTACAACATCAGTCCAGATAATCGAAGGTATATGCAATTTTGAAAAATATTTTTCAATTAAGTCATTCACCTGCTGCATAACTGCTTTTCCTTACTGTTTTATAATAAATTCCCTCAATGAAAAGGACGGTTAATCCATTGTCCTGTTTCTCTTCTGTCCGGTAATCCGTTTCACCTTTTTCTCTGGTCTCGCGAGCGTTACTTTCGGAACTGCCTTTACATAATAATAATATTCGTCGTCTTCAAACTGCACCTTTTCCGTCCGGCTGTAATCCACATGAAACGCAAAGAATTGCAGCACCACCGTTATCAGGAACGCACAGATATTTCCGACAATGATTCCAAAAATAGATACATTCGTATCAAACATCAAATCCCCAATCAGGAGAACCATAACATTGACGAATGCGCCCGCGACCATCGCAATCGTCCATGCGTAATCGATGCTCAGTCTGCGAATCAGATAAACTAATATCAGTGTAACCGCAAATGCAACGATTGTTACGACCATTTCCTTATTGTTCAGCAAACCGTCAACGATAAACTTAAATCTTGCCGCAATTTCTTCTTCCGCCATACCGCTTAATACCGTATCATTTGCGCATACGAAATGAATCATATAATACGCGATAACGCCGCACGCAACCGATACCGCGGAGGCCGGCGTTCCAATCAGCCCCATGGAAATCGGAATCACATATGGTATTTTAAGCAGAAAACAAATCGGTGTAAGCACGACTGCCGCCGTATCTTTTGGGGAAAATCTGAAATACAGTAAGAACATGAGCAGAAAAGCAGCTCCTATGACAATCGTGCATTCCAGACTGAACGAATACAAATGCAGCAGTATAAAAAGCACCGACATTATCATGGTAAAATTTGTCGGCATAAAAGAACACATTAACGCCACTACCAGAACTACCGGCATTCTGTCAATTGCCGCCATGTATCCGAGACGGGAATTAATCTGAAGCAGCGCTATCAATGCCAGCAGAAACTTTAAAACGGGCGTAATGTAAATCTCAAATTTACTGTAAAACAGCTTAATATACTGTTTTGCAACAAGTAACGTTGTCATCATTCATCCTCTCATACTGTATGATTATTACTACTGTACATACCGGATAATTTTCTCAGGTTCATATAGTATAATCTCAGGCTTTTATGCGCTCTTGCATATCGGCAGGAATAAATGAAGTACGATAAAACAGCATAAATTCCCACTACCCAGATATACGTTTTCAGAACGTTTGTGCCAAATTCCAGTAAATCCATTTTGTAAATATCCATCATAAATATTTCAAAATCATAAAAAATATACATGGCAAATACCACTATAAATGCAATCGTTGCACTTATAATGGATTTCAATACCTGCCATCCGATATAATCACTGCGAAAATAACTTCCTATCGCTACATTCCGTCTGCCGTCATTTGCCTCATATGATGCAAGTTTCGTCATCAGAATCACGCGTTCTTCATTTAACATGACATTCTCCTGTCCCGTTTAATTCAGGAAGCGCATCTTCGGATTCTCTTTCGTATCCTTCTTCTTCTGTTGTGGTTTCGGTGCTTCCGGTTTTTTAATGCTGCTGCTAAGTCTCGTCGCCATGGAACTCTTACATTTTTCGCAGAAACGTCCCGACATAATAGGCGCTTCACAGTTCTCACAGAACAATGTAATACCGGAACCTTCTGCCAGTTCCAGACGCTCGTCGCGCAGCCACTGTTGAATCTGATTCGTAGAAACTTCGCATGCTTCCGATACCTCCGGGATGGTAGCATGGCGGTTATCCTGAATATATTTCCTTACTTCCTGAAACTTTTCTTCCAGCGCATCCTTACACTGTGGACAAATCGGCGGTCCGGATACATAGTTAAAAATTTTCCCGCATTTTTTGCAATTTCTTACGTTCATATATATTCCTCCATTCTTTCTCAACCCGCAGGCCAGGCGTAAGAATAAATTTGTATGCGAAATTCATTCCGCATATTACATGCCGTTTCCGATTGCAAGCGCCACAAAATAAATATGCTTTATTCCCGCATGGCGCAGCTCCCCTGCCATCGCGTCAATGGTGCTTCCCGTCGTATAAATATCATCAATAATTATAATCGTACTTAATTTTACATCATTCTCACAAATTTTAAAAGCCCTTTTCAAATTATTTTGTCTTTCCTGCGCCGATAAATCTTTCATGGGTTTTGTTTTACGCACTCTTTTCACCAGTTTTGTCTCTACCGGAATATGAAGAAGCCTTCCAAGTTCCCTGGCAATCGCTTCCGCCTGATTATATCCCCGCAGTCTTTTTTTCTCTGCATGAATCGGAACCGGCACGAGTGCGTCCGGACGCAGCCGCAAAATCTTTTTCCCAAGAATACGGGCCATCCGTTCCGCATAATATGCCGCATACTCCTGCCTTCCCTTGTATTTAAAGCGGTAAATGGAATCCGCTACGCTCTGATAGGCAAAAAGCGCCATGCCGCTGTCATAGATATGTTCCCGGTGCGCGCAGTCATGACAAAATACAGCCCGCTTATCTTTCAGTTCTTTGCCGCATTTTTGACAACAGGGCGTCCTTACATATTTAATTTTCGATTCGCATTCCCCGCAGATGAGGTTTCCGAAAGGCTTTACCGCCTTATCGCAGACAGGACATCTTCTCGGATAAAACAAATCCAGAAGCATCCCACAGAAAAGATTCCGCATATTGATTTTCCCTTTTGTATTTCCCGATTACGATAACAGTTGAGTAATCCGCTCCGCAAGGCCCGTATACCGCCTGTTCTCGTAATTATTATCGACCATTTCCCGCAGTGTCATGCTGCTTCCCAGAATCGTCACGCAATTCCTCGCGCGGGTAACTCCCGTATAAAGCAGATTTCTGTTAAAAAGCATTTTGGGACCGGACAGCAGCGGCATGATAACCGCCGGATATTCGCTGCCCTGAGATTTGTGTATCGTCACCGCATAGGCAAGTTCTATTTCATCCAGCTGGTCAAAGGAATACGTCACCCGCCTGTGTTCATCAAATTCAATGACCATACTGCGAGTATATTCGCTGATTTCCATTATCATGCCAATGTCTCCGTTAAAAACGCCAGTTCCTTTATCGATTGGTATTCCATACTGACTGACAACTTCCCATTCCAGCTGATAGTTGTTCTTAATCTGCATGACCTTGTCTTTTTCCCGGAATAACGTATTCCCGCCCATGTGTTCCTTCTTCTTTTCCGACGGCGGATTCAGATATTTCTGCAAAATACCGTTCAAAGTCTCCACGCCGAGCTTCCCCTTCCGCATCGGCGTCAATACCTGAATGTCGTAAGGCTGCGCCCCCACATACGGAGGCATCTTTTCCAGAATCAGCTGAATCATATGTTTGTATATGACATTTACGTCATTTCTTTCCAGGAAAAAGAAGTCGCGGCTCTTGTTGTCCAGTACGATATCCTGTCCCGCATGAATGCGGTGTGCGTTCAGAATAATGTCGCTTTCCTGCGCCTGCCTGAAAATTTTCTCCAGCATGACTACGGGAAATCGTCCGCTTTTTAACAAATCCTGTAAGACCTGCCCCGGACCGACCGACGGCAGCTGATTGACGTCTCCGACCATAATCAGCCGTGTTCCGACCGGTACGGCGCGGAGAAGGGACTGAAACAGGAAAATGTCCACCATAGACATTTCATCGATGATGATAACGTCCGCTTCCAGTGGATTTTCCTCATTTTTTTCAAACCGGGCGGCTTTCGCCTCTCCCGACACCGCTCCGTTGAGCTCTAACAGCCGGTGAATCGTTTTCGCTTCATATCCCGTCGTTTCAGTCATTCGTTTGGCTGCCCGCCCGGTCGGCGCCGCCAGAAAAATATCCATTTCTTCCGACAGAAAATAACGGATAATCATATTAATCGTCGTTGTTTTCCCGGTCCCGGGCCCTCCGGATAAGATGAGAATCCCGTTCTTAATGCTTTCCAGAACCGCTTTTTTCTGCAGCTCGTCGAGCTCTATTTCCAGTTCTTTTTCCAACGCCGCTATTTTCTCCAGAATTTTGCGTTCTTCCGAGGGAAGGTAATCGTCTTCCCGAACGGATATGTTCAAATCATGGAGCATTTTGGCGCAGTTAAGCTCCGCATAATAATAAGTCATTCCATAGACTTTCCTGTCGCCGCTTCCTTCTTCCGGCATCTTGATGACGATTTTCTTATCCATCGCCAGGTTTTGCAGCTGCGCTTCCATCAAAGAAGGCTCCAGTTCCAGCAGTTCTCCCGCCTTTCGCAGTAAAAGGCTTTCCGGAAGATAACAATGTCCTTCCGCTCCGGCCTGCAGCAGCGTGAACAGCAGCCCGCTTCGAATCCGGTAATCGGAATCGGTATGAATGCCGATTTTGGAGGCAATCGCATCGGCAATCCGGAATCCGATGCCGTCAATGTCTTCCGCCAGCTGATACGGATTTTCTTTCATGACGCCATACAGATTCATTCCGTATGCTTCATAGATACGAATGGCCAGTGTATTGGAAATACCATATTTTTGCAAAAAAGTCATTGCGTCTCTGGCATCCCGCTTTTCGTATACCTGCACCGCGATTTCTTTTGCCTTCCGCTCGCTGATTCCCTTCACTTCCGCAAGCCGCTCCGGTTCTTCTTCGATAATGCGAAAAGTCTCTTTCCCGAACTTCTTAACAATTCTCGCCGCCAGCGCTTCCCCGACGCCTTTTATCGCTCCGGAACCGAGATAGCGCTCCATGCTCAGCGTATCATCCGGCGCTGTAATCTGATAGTTCTCTACCTTGAACTGTTCTCCGTAAACAGGGTGCGACGTATAAATGCCTTCCGCTTCGATATTTTCTCCCTTATCGATAGTCCGGAAGGTTCCGACGCATGTGATTTCTTCCTCATCGGATATCAGATTCAAAACAGTATATCCGTTGTCCGTATTCCGATAGATGATATGGTCGATATAACCTTTTACTTTTTCCATACCGCTCCCATGCCGCTTCGATGCGGCTGCGCAAATCTATACACAAAGTAGGCTGCCAGAAACAGCAGCCTACTTTATCCTTTTCCCAATATTTGCAATCCTGCAATTTTTACATATTTACAATTCGTGCCTGTTTACATTATCTCATTAATAGTTCTCTACGCTGTAAGTCCTCTTCATCTGCTCGAACAGCGTCTGCGCAAGAGAATTGGCGCCCTGGCTTTCCGAAGTTACCTGCGAAGCCATTTCCTGCACGAAGGTATCCTGGAACACGCCTACCATATTGCCGGCGTAGCCCTCTTCGTCTTCGTCATCGCTGAACATTTTCGCAGTTTTCTCCATTCCCTTCAAGACCTGCTCCCAAAGGTATGCTTCAAACTGTTTACAGGCTTCGAGCAGTTCTGCCTCCGCTTCCTCCTGGGTTTGTTCGGCATCCTTTACCGACACGGAATTTAATTTGTTTTCCAACGCATTCGTTGAATTTTTATTGGAAGAGAGTATATAATTACCGATTCCCGACATTCCCAAATCCATACAAATTCCTCCTATGGTTCAACATACGGGCCCGCTTAGAAACCCGCGGTTTAAAATTTCAGCCTGTTAACGTTTCAGCGCATTCGCTGTTTCCATCATGGAATCCGATGTTGTAATCGCTTTGGAGTTCATCTCATAAGCACGCTGTGCCACAATCAGGTTTACCATTTCATCCGCAACGGATACGTTGGAGCCTTCCAGATATCCCTGCAGGATTCTGCTCTTGCGGACATTGTTATTCGTATCTTCATTAATTGCGTTTCCGCTCGCATCGGTCGCCATAAGAAGCGTATCGCCGTATCTCTCAAGGCCGCCCGCATTGCTGAACTGGTATACACCAATCTTAACGCCGATTGGCTGCGGATTGTTATCGCCGTCCGGATAACATACTTCGCCTTCCTGAGAAATTGAAATCCTGTTGGCAATATATGTACGGTTCAGCGTAATCGCTCTTCCCGCGGAACTGAGTACCGGAAGGCCGTCCTGATTGGTCAGTGTCATTCCGCCGTTCGTTCCGATTGCCCATGTAAAGTCGCCGTTCCTCGTATAGAAAGTCGAACCGTCATCGCCTCTCACCGCAAAGAAGCCGTCTCCTTCAATCGCGAAAGATGTATCGCTCTGTGATTCCAGAAGACTTCCCTGTGTATAAATGTTATTGATGGAAGACGTCCTTACACCGAGTCCGACCTGCGAAGTCGTCGGCTTCGGTTCTCCGTTCGCCGTTGTCGTCGTGCTCTGCAGCGTCTGATAAAGAAGCGACTTAAACTGCGCTTTCTGTGCCTTATATCCAGCCGAATTGACGTTTGCAAGATTGTTTGCAATGGTATCTACATTCGTCTGCTGTGCATTCATTCCCGTTGCCGCTGACCATAAACTTCTGACCATTTTACTGTTCCTCCCTTTTACCTTCCTGTATCAAACCCTGTTTTATTTAATTATGCCAGCCTTCCCGTCTGGTTAACCGCTTTATCCAGCGTATCGTCATATGTTGTAATGACTTTCTGGTTTGCGTCATAATGTCTTTGAATCGCAATCATATTGACCATCTCGGTGACAACGGACATGTTCGCCAGTTCCAGATAGCCGGAATGCACTTCCGTATCCGCCTCCATTGTCGTTGCGCCTTCTACCGGCACAAAATAGTTTTCTCCGTATCGTTCGAGATAATTATAATCTTCAAAATCCGTCAGCTGCAGCGTCGCAACCGACGCACCGTCCTGATAAATATTACCTGCTCTGTCCACGCTGACCGGCTGCAGCGGGTCCAGACGGATTCTCCGTCCTCTTTCGCCCAGAACGAAATCGCCATCCTGTGTCACAAGATAGCCCTGTGCCGTCATCGTGAAATTACCGTCTCGTGTATACATGGTGGAAGTTTCTCCCGCCTTATTTGTATACTCTATCGTAAAAAACCCGTTGGAAGACAATGCCATATCAAGCGGATTCCTGGTCTCTTTAAGCGGCCCTTCCGAATAGTCCACATAGTTTTCGCCCGTTTTTACACCGAGTGACATGTTGCCAAGACGCTTCGGCAGATTTCCCGCCTGTGAAGTATCCTTTATTTTATATGCAAGCACGCTGTCGAAAGACTGGCTTGTTGCGCCTTCTTTCTTAAAACCGTTCGTATTTGCATTCGCCAGATTGTTCGTCATGACGTCCATTCTGTGCTGTTCATGAATCATGCCCGTATAGGCAGTATACAGACCTTTCAGCATTTTTACTCCCCCGTTTCAGTTAATCCTCTCTGTATCCTGCAAGAAATTCAACGTACTTGCCCGTTCCAATCGCTACCGCCGTCATTGGGTCTTCTGCGGTCATCGTATTGATTCCTGTTTTCGCCGCAATCAAATCTTCAAGCCCGCGCAGCAGACTGCCGCCGCCCGTCAGCACAATCCCTCTGTCCGCAATATCGGCCGCCAGCTCCGGCGGTGTTTTCTCCAATACGCTGTGAATGGTTTCCACAATCTGCACCGTCGTTTCATGCAGTGCTTCCTCAGTCTCTTCCGAAGAAACTTTCACTGTTCTCGGAAGACCCGTTACAAGATTTCTTCCTCTTACATCCATGTAATCGACTTCCGGCCTCTTATAGGCGGAACCGATTTTAATCTTCAAATCCTCCGCTGTTCTTTCACCAATCAGCAGGTTATGCTTTTTACGCATATAACGCACGATTGCTTCATCGAAATCGTCGCCTGCAATTTTGATGGAAGCGCTGACAACCGTGCCCCCAAGCGAAATAACTGCGATATCGGAAGTACCGCCGCCGATATCCACAATCATGTTTCCGCATGGTTTGGAAATGTCGATTCCCGCTCCGATTGCCGCCGCAATCGGCTCTTCTATAATAGATACTTCTCTGGCTCCCGCCTGATAAGTTGCATCTTCTACCGCTTTCTTCTCAACTTCCGTAACACCGCTCGGCACGCAGACCGCAATGCGGGGTTTTCTGAAAGTCTTCTTTCCGAGCGCCTTCTGGATAAAGTATTTCATCATCTTTTCCGTCACCCGGTAATCTGAAATAACACCCTGGCGCAGCGGCCTTACCGCTACAATGTTGCCCGGCGTTCTTCCGAGCATCAGTCTTGCATCTTCGCCAATCGCTTTAATTTTGTCCGTATCTCTATCAAAAGCAACAACGGAAGGCTCTTTTAAAACAACGCCTTTCCCTCTGATATAAACCAGAATGCTGGCCGTTCCCAAATCAATCCCTATATCTGTGTACTGCATTTCTGTTATCCCCTTTCTCGCGGATTCTATATTACATAATCTCCATTTGCCATCAATCTAAACGTCCGAATACGCCAAATCAAAACAATTTGCGCAGTATGCTAATACATTATAACCTAAAGAAAGAGTTTTTCAAAGGGATTTCATAATTTTTTTATAATTTATGGTACAAAAACCAGAACGGTTCCATCCGCTCTGGTCTCCAGCATCCATGCTATAATTATTTATCGGCATTTATGACAATTTTCTTAACCCCTGTCAAATCAGAATATTAATGGGATTATATGGAATTTTTTCCGGCAGTTCTTCCGAAAGCTGTTCCTGCAAATTTTCTGTAAGCTCTTCCTGAGAAGCTTCCGGCAGCTCCTCTGAAAGTTCTTCCTGAAGGGCTTCCGGCAGCTCCTCTGAAAGTTCTTCCTGAAGGGCTTCCGGCAGCTCCTCTG
>ERZ777305.1529-NODE-1529-length-26341-cov-35.450354_pt1 | contig 26341 bp, 23 predicted proteins | sample MGYA00374965_ERZ777305 | MGnify/ENA primary metagenome ERZ777305 (study PRJEB29328, sample SAMD00013331) | mouse gut metagenome | study: EMG produced TPA metagenomics assembly of the Metagenome analysis of fecal microbiota from mouse which was promoted... | reverse complement strand
CATTCAACTCTAAAGTCAAGATCTTTCGCTCTCAAATGCGTGGTGTCCGTGACCGCGACTTCTTCATCTTCCGATTGGTCAAACTCTACGCCTAAAAATTTAACACTTCTAATTGCCCAATTTAACATATGCACCGTGCTTTCGGCTTGAGCCCATTGTTTCTCTAATGCGCAAGATGAAAGTTCTTTTTAACTATTCGATAATCAATTGTTAAACCCTACAAACGGCCATAACGTTTATTCTATCCAAGCAACCAGCGTGGAATATCAATAATGGAAATACCTTCATAGTCACTCGCCTCATGGCGGGTTCTTGCAAGGAGTATCTTGGGATACGCATCGCGAATCTGCAATAGTGGCTCTATTTCTCTGCGGAATGTATCTTTACCGGAAATATCGTCACTGACCTGAATGTATAATTTCTCATTGCCTTTCATTGCAACAAAGTCAATCTCTTTCTGATACAGCTTGCCTACATATACATCATATCCGCGTCGTAGCAGTTCTATGAAGACTATGTTCTCAAGCATACGCCCCCAGTCCATATTACGCTTGCCAAGTACCGCAAAACGAATGCCGGTATCTGCAAGATAGTATTTACTGAGCGACTGAAGATAGGTCTTACCCCTCACATCATACCTTCTGGCCTCATAGAAGACAAAGGCATGGCAGAGATGGTCGATATAACTGCCCACTGTCTTGTAGTTGGTCTCAGTGCCATTTGCGACAAGGATATTGCTGATATTCCTTGACGATGATATATTGCTCACATTATCCATAAGGTATTCAGCAACCTTTTTTAGAAGTGTCGCACTTCCCAGCCGATATTTCTCTACAAGATCCCGGATAAGTATTGTGTCATAAACATCCCGGATATACTTCTCTTTGTCAGAGTCGTTTTTATAAGTATATGAACCTGAAAGCCCTCCAAGTTTGATATAACGCTCGAAATGGTCATCATAATCACTGCCAATATCGAAATAGGCACAGTACTCCTTGAAACTAAACGGATAAACGTGAATCTCCATGTATCGCCCTGTAAACAGTGTGGCAAGATCACTGCTCAGAAGAAAAGCATTCGAGCCGGTGAGATAGATATCGTATTTTTCATCTGAGTGCAGACTATTGATAGCCAGCTCGAATTTTTCACATAGCTGAACCTCGTCAATCATCAGATAATTATTGACTCCATCCCGGTATTTTTCCTCTATATAGTCGTTGAGAGCATGATACTCTTTCAGATGTTCAAACTTGATTTTTGTCAGGTCTATATAAATGATATTTGCGGTAGCATCTGTTTTGACTATATAATCAGAGAACGCTCCTAACAGTTTGGATTTGCCACTACGTCTTATGCCCGTTATTATCTTAATATCGGGAGTATTTATTAAACCCTCTAACTGACGGAGGTACAACGGTCTTTCTATTAGTTTCATCTGATTTCATTTCCCAAACTTAAAAAATATCTGACTTTGGGAAACGACGCAAAGCTACAAATTATTTTCCAAACTAAATGAGAATGTAATCCAAAAAGCTGAATTATCTGATTATGTCTGATTATGAAAGATTATATGAACAAAAGAGCCGAGAGGATAGAACTCACGGCTCTTTTGTTTTTTACTGCAATATAACAATTGTGCGTAGAATTGTGCGTAATTTATGCAAATTGTTGATATACAAGGTCTGTTGTGGAGATGGAGGGACTTGAACCCTCGTCCAAACGTGGAACTAATGTGCTTTCTACATGCTTAGTTTCAACTTGGTTTTCGAGGCGCCGCAGGCTTGAAACCACCAACGTCGCCCTTAGCCTCTAAAATCTCGGCAACCGCGCGAGGCGCTTGGCTGTCTATCCCCGATTTATCTGCACCGCCTTGTCGATTGGTCTCGGGAAAAGGACAATCGGGCGATGTCTTGTCTCTGCAACTTTTGCGGAGATTAAGCTAATCTACTGTACTTCGATTAAGCAGCAAGAGCGTAGTTGTTTTCGCCATTTAAATTGGTAATGTCCCAGATTATAGAGCGTAGGCATTATTGCTCTGCATGCTTACACACCACCTCTACACGCTGTCAAAACCGGTCATCCCCATGTTTTGTCATCATTTCCGGTGACTGCGAAGTGTGGCTTTCTGCCGCTGCATTGCACCCGGATATGCGTGGCATATAATCTTCACAAAGATACGAAAAAGCCACCTAAGAATATGGCTTCCCGGTGGCTTTTTATGGAATTTTAACTTGTGCTATGTTGATTCCGATTGGTCTCTATTTATTTTTTCCGTTGCGATGGTGCTTCTCGGCTTCAATCTGCTCTGCAAATTTATTGGGGAAGTTGAGAGCTACGGGAGGACGGCTGCAGGCGTAGCACACAAGTCCGATTCCGATGGCAATGAATGGCAGGGAGAGCAATTGGCCCATGTTGAGTGTCATCCCTACTTCGAATGCTTCCTGTGGGTTTTTGACGAATTCGATAAGGAAGCGGCTTGTAAACAGGGCTATGAAAAACACTCCGAACAGGAGCCCCGGGCGTTTTTCGGCGTTGCGTTTCCAGTACATCCACATCAGCAGGGCGAACAGTGCGAGGTAGCAACCGGCTTCGTAGAGTTGTGTCGGGTGAGATGGGGCTGTGAATATGGGCTGTGCACCTGCGAGCCATTGGTTCATGTTGACAATGAAGCGGAATCCCCAGGGCAGGTCGGTGGGATGGCCATAGATTTCGTGATTGAACAGGTTGCCGATGCGTATCAGCGCTCCGACAAGGGCTATGGGGATTACTAGGCGGTCGAATGTCCATAGCGGGCTTTTTTTGGTAACGAATATTGAAAACAATATTATGGCTATCATTATGCCTATTGTGCCGCCATGGCTTGCGAGGCCTCCTTCCCACGTGTATAATATCTCGATGGGATGTTGCGAATAATAATCCCATGCGTAGAAGAATACGTGGCCTAACCGGGCGCCTACGATTGTGGATATGGCTACATAAATCAGTAATGTGCCGAGCCATTTTTCAGGTGCTCCTTCGTGGCGGAAGATGCGTTCCATGATTTTATAGCCGAGGAAGAAGCCGATTATGAACATCAGTCCGTACCAGCGGATTGTCACTCCGTGGTCAAACAAGATGGGGTTGGCCGTCCATGTAATGAAGTCGGTCATACGCTGGTTGTTGTTTAGGGTTATGTTTATTTACCGCTTATGATGGCCTCGGTGTCGCGGGCAATCATTAGTTCTTCATCGGTGGGGACTACGACTACTGTTACTTTTGAATCAGGGGTTGAAATCACTGTTTCTGTTCCGCGTGTCTTGGCGTTGAGTTCCAGATCGAGTTCAACTCCCATGAAGGTGAGCGGGGCGCAGACGTTGGCGCGTAGGCCTGTCTGGTTTTCGCCGACTCCTCCGGTGAAGACTATGATGTCGACTCCTCCCATTTCTGCGGCATATGCGCCGATATATTTGGTGATACGTTGCTCATACATATTGAGCGCCAGTGTTGCACGCTCATCGCCGGCATTTACGGCTGCTTCGATTTCGCGCATGTCGGATGATTTGCCGCTGATGCCGAGAACTCCGCTCTCTTTATTGATAATTGCCTGGAGCTGGTCTACTGTCAGGTTGTGTTTCTTCATAATGTAGGTGAGCGCTCCCGGATCGATGTCGCCTACACGGGTTCCCATCATCAGCCCTTCGGTTGGAGTGAGGCCCATGGAGGTGTCTACACTCTTGCCGTTGAGTACGGCTGTGATTGAGCCGCCGTTGCCTATATGGCAGGTGATGATTCTCCGGGAGTTTATGTCTTCTCCGAGAATCTCACAAACGCGGGCTGAAACGTAGCGGTGGCTTGTGCCATGGAAGCCGTAGCGGCGCACTCCGTCTGCGGCATAGAAACGATAGGGGAGGGGATACATGTAGGATTTCGCCGGCATTGTCTGATGAAATGCTGTGTCGAATACGCCTACCTGTTTGATGCCTGGGAGGATTTCTTCCACTGCTTCGATACCTGTCACATTGGCTGGGTTATGGAGTGGAGCGAGGTCGTAGCATTCTTTGACCTGGTTGATGACATCGTCGGTGAGAAGCACGCTTTTACTGAATTTCTCGGCACCGTGGACTACACGGTGACCTACGGCGTCGATTTCATCATATGATTTGAGGCATCCCAACTCGGGGTCGGTGAGTATGTCGAGCACGGCTTTCACAGCGCCTTTGTGGTCTGTCTGCCCCAGCTCTTTTATAGCTTTTGATCCATCGTTGAGTTTGTATTTCAGGAAACCGTCGGTCAAGCCGATTTTTTCAACACCGCCTTCAGCCATTACGGTGTTTGCAGTGGTGTCGATAAGTTTGTATTTCACTGAGCTGCTTCCGCAGTTGAGAACAAGTATTTTCATGTTGTATATTGTTTATCGGTTTGTTTGGAGATTTTTAATAAGACGTCCATGCGGGTTATGCTCAATCTTCGTGGATGGCTTGGTTGGCTGTCATTATAATGGTTTTGTAAATGTCATCGGCAACGCATCCTCTTGAAAGGTCGCTGACCGGAGCTGCAAGGCCTTGCAGCAGCGGGCCTACGGCTTCGGCTCCGGCGATGCGCTGCACAAGTTTGTAGGCGATATTGCCGACTTCGAGTGAGGGGAACACCAATATGTTGGCTCGGCCTGCGATGTCTGACTGTGGGGCTTTGAGCGATGCTACTACCGGCACGATTGCGGCGTCGGTCTGCAGCTCGCCGTCGAGATGGAGCTCGGGAGCCATTTCATGGGCGATTCGTGTGGCTTCAATCACTTTGTCGACGCGTTCATGCTTTGCGCTTCCTTTGGTTGAGAATGACAGTATGGCTACACGCGGGTCTATGTCGGCTACCTCACGGGCTGTGCGGGCGGCGCATACGGCGATTTCGGCGAGCTGGTGGGCGTCGGGATCGGGCACTACGGCGCAGTCGGCGAATATCATCAATCCGTTTGAACCATAGGGGGAGCCTTCTGGAAGAAGCATGATGAATGCGCCGGAAACGGTGTTGATGCCCGGCTCGGTCTTGATAATCTGGAAGGCTGCCCTGAGCACATCGCCGGTTGTGTGGATAGCTCCGGACACCATGCCGTCGGCATCGCCGGCTTTCACCATCAGGCAGCCGAAATATAGCTCATTGGCAGTGAAACGACGAGCGTCTTCCATTGTGACGCCTTTGTTTTTACGAAGTTCAAAGAAAAGCGGGGCATATTTGTCGATGTTTTTTTCATCGGCAGGGTCGAGTACAGTGGCGCGATTGATATGAGTCAGTCCAAGTTCTTTGGCTTTGTCTGCAATTTCTTCGGGGTTGCCAAGGAGTATGATGTCGGCCAGTTCATCGGCCAGGATGTGGTCGGCGGCAGTGATGTTGCGTGTTTCCGCTCCTTCGGGAAGCACGATGCGGCGGCGGTTGGCCTTTGCGCGTTTGGTCAGTCTTTCAAACAGTTCCATTTTGGAGGTGCTTTGGTTGTATGTATTGATATTGTTAGGGTTTCCGGAAGATATTCAGTTGAGAACTCTGCTACCCTTAAAATCCATTGCAAATTTACGAAATTTCCATGGAAACGTTCCTCAATATCACAAAAATATCAGAATCTTCCAGGTCTTTCACCACATATGGATTTCGCCACCTCAAATTATATAATGGCGACCGCATCATAATGGGGATGTGACCAGGTATTGCGGCCTTGGATTTAATGAGAAAAAATTCTCTGAAAGGATGAAGTTTGAGAATCGGCAATGGGGGACTACGACTTTGGAGTAAGGCCGGCCAAGCATCAGGCAAGGGTTTTGAGGAGCAAATCAGATTTCGTGTGCCTCAAAACATGCCGGGTCAGATGGGCCAGTATCGTATGATACACTTTGTCCGGCGGCATCTGGCATTGCGTCCAGATATTGAAGTCTCCATAGTGTTGCTTGATATAATCATGAGTATTAAGATGCTTTTTTGAAAGCATCTTTGTTGCGCTTCTACAACATGTTTCCTATATGCGTCACAACGAATTTGTGACAAATTTCTGAAATAATCCACCCTGGGTTAATCGACGCTTACCCCGGATATGTCGGCAAGACGGTTTCTCAGCGCTTCCGCCATATCGCTGCGGATGGCCACGTCCATCCGGCACGAATTGTCGAACTCCTGGCTGAGGATACGTATATCGGGACTTTTCACCGCCCGCATAACATCGTTCATCGCCAGATAGGGGAATGTGAACGTGATTGTGCTCTGCTCATGCCGTTCCACAATCTCCGCTGCGGTAATAGCCTCTTTGGCAGCCTCGCGATAGGCGACAATCAGTCCGGAAGTGCCTAGTTTTATTCCCCCGAAATATCTGACCACAATGATTACGATATTTGTTAGTCCGAATGAATTTATCTGGCCGAGAATCGGCTTCCCCGCAGTGCCGGATGGCTCTCCGTTGTCGTTGCTCTGAAACTCAAGCCGCGCCGCACCGATCATATAAGCCCAGCACACATGCCGAGCGTCGAAATACTTCTTGGCATAATCCTTCACTATTGTTTTGGCTTCGTCGGCGCTCGACACCGGATGGGCAAACGCCAGGAAGCGGCTCATCTTTTCGCGGTAGATACCTTCTGAAGGTGCGGTTATGGTCAGGTAGGTGTCAGACATTGGTGGTTGATAGGGGCGTGGTGTTGGTCAGTTTATGGCTTTACGCTCGAAGGCGTCAATCATCGAGCCTGGGGTGGCGTTGTAGATTTTGATGCACTGCCGGTCGGCCCATTGTCTGATGCGGTGGTAGGAACGGAACGCGATCTGCATACTTTCGAGCACCTCATGCAGCCTTCGCCCCACATAGTCGGCGCGTATGCGTTTTTCCTCCCGCTCATCCTCTTTGTAAAAATGCGGCTGCACGCTCACCACCCGGTTATCTTCGGTAACATCCAGCGTTTTCAGCCACGAGTGGTCTGCCCCCAGCAGATAGATTTCCTGGTAGCCGAGCCATGCCCCCACCATAATCGAAGGAATAAGCACATTGCGCGGCCTTGGCATCCCCATAGCCCGGTTGAAAGCCATGTTCTCGAGCCACTTCCAACCCTCTACGGCCACAAACGGGAATGTGGCGACTTTCAGCATAGGGCTGGAAAATACCCCCCTCTGGATTTTGGCCGACAACGGCACAAAAAGCGTCATCTCCCACCCGATATTGTTAAGATTCCCAATCAGTCTCTCTACATTGGGGTCGGAGCTGTTACGGAAAAAATGGGGGTCTGCAAGCAGATAGAACTTCGGACGTATAAGCCCGAACTCCGGGGCATTCGCAGCGAAGTTGACAGCCAAAGAGTCGTGACTTTGCAGAAAAGAAAGGTCATTTTCAATGTTTTGCCTCAGCGAAGGGCCGTTTCCTAAAATAAAGAGCTGCTTATTGTTACCTGGCATTTCTATATAGTTGCGACGTCTCTTGCCGAGACTGCCTCGGCCTGTCATGGCAATCTTGACTATCGATTTTATCGAAGCCCCGGTTTCGCCTATAAATCTGCCCGTTTTTGCTGTTGAAATCCCCGACATATCTGTTCTCGGATATAATTGCAATGCAAACTTAATAAATAATGGGCTTATTTGCGTCATTCCCGCCAAAATATATTAATTTTGCACTGATGAATACGTCGCAGACAGCTAACGAAGTCATACGTATTGATGTGGGGCAGGTGCTCCGCAACCGTTTGCCACGTATGTGGCGGTTCATACCAAGGCAGGTGGTAAACTGGCTTGAACGAACCATTTGCCAGGATCAACTCAACGCCCTGCTTGAAGCCAACGCCGGTAAAACCGGAGCCGCATTCTGCCGTGGCATTCTTGAATCTTTGGATATCACCGTCGATGTGGCCGGAGCCGAGAATCTGCCACCCAAAGACAACCGGCGGGTCGTTTTCGTTTGCAACCATCCCCTTGGAGGCCTCGACGGAATGGCGCTAATCGACATAATCCACCGTCATTATGGAGGCCAGGTATGGTTTGTTGTCAACGATTTGCTGATGGCTGTAAAACCGCTTGAAAGCGTGTTCCTCCCTATTAACAAATTCGGAGGGCAGTCGCGCCGGTCGTTCAGACGGCTCGATGAGGCTTTCGACGGCAACGATCCGATAATAATATTCCCGGCCGGACTGGTTTCGCGCTATCGCAAAGTGCCAGTCAACGGCAGAATGAAAAAAATGGTCTGCGACCTCGAATGGCGCAAGACTTTCATCAACCGCTGCGTGCAGTCGAAGCGCGACATCGTACCGCTGTTTTTTTCCGGACAGAATTCGATGGACTTCTACAAGAAAGCCAATCTGCGCAAAAAACTTGGAATAAAATTTAACATCGAAATGGTCTATCTCCCGCGTGAGATGTTCCTTGCGAGAGGGAAATCTTTCAAGGTATATGTGGGAGTATTAAAACCGCATACCACCATTCAGGGGGGCAGATTCGCCGACGGCTATGCCAGGGCAATAGCCACAGAAGCCTATCTGCTTCCTCAAGAGTTCTATGCCAATAATACCGAATCCGCTCATGTCACATCAGATAATTGACCCTGTTCCTGTTGAAGCTATAGAAGCTGAACTGACATCCGAGGCATTTCTCCGTCATACCAACAAGGGAAACAATGATATATATGTCGTCAGCGCGCACAATGCACCGAACACAATGCGTGAAATCGGCCGTTTGCGTGAGATCGCGTTCCGGGCCGCCGGCGGCGGCACAGGCAAGGAATGCGATATAGATATGTACGACCTCATGTCTCCCCCATGCCGTCAGCTCATAGTGTGGGATCCCGAAGCAAGGATGATTGTCGGTGGTTACCGTTTTATCCTTGGGCGCAACATACGAACCAATCCCGACGGTTCCCCGCGGATTGCAACATCCCACATGTTCCGTTTTTCCGATTGTTTCCTCAAAAACTATCTGCCATACACCATAGAGCTTGGCCGCTCTTTCGTGCGTCTGGAATACCAGTCGTCACGTGCAGGTGCGAAAGCCATTTTCGCCCTCGACAACCTGTGGGATGGCCTTGGTGCATTAACGGTGATATATCCGGAAGTACGCTATCTATTCGGGAAATTCACCATGTATCCATCTTATGACCGCGAATGCCGCGACATGCTGCTTTATTTCCTCGAAAAGCATTTCCCCGATCCTGACATGCTGGCGCGCCCATTCAGACCTTTGGAAATTCCTTTCCCCGAAGAAAAGTACACCGGCATGTTCCCCGGAAATAATTTCAAGGAAGACTATAAGATTCTTAATGCCGCAATCCGTGAGCGTGGCATCAACATTCCCCCGTTGGTCAATGCTTATATGGGGCTTTCCCCAACGATGAAAATCTTTGGTACTGCCATCAACGACGAGTTCGGCAACGTTGAAGAAACCGGCATCTTCGTGACAATTTCCGATATTTTTGAAGAGAAAAAAGAACGCCATATAGCCACATATCATATTGACGACTAATCATATCTAATCATGGCATCACTTACACGACACATAGCCTCTTTGCTCATTGCCGCCTCAGCAATAGCCCCATCCGTCAAGGCCGAAGGCTACAACATCAACTATTCGGCGGAAGCTGTCTTAAATGCCGGTAGCGGTGATTTTGCACCATATTATGTGGCCTCGAACCGCCACGGCATTATCACTCAAAGCAAAAACGCCCTTCTGCGTGCATCCATATCCCGGCCGATGCAGCTTGAAAAACGGTTTACCTACGGTTTTGCTGCCGACATTATCGGCGGTTACGGAAGCGATGTCGATTACCTGCGTTATTCCGGCGGTAAACTGATACAGAATCCACAGCATCCGGCTCGTTTCTGGTTGCAGCAGCTTTATGGTGAAATAAAGTACCGTTCCCTGTTCTTGACAGTCGGTCTCAAGGAACACTCATCCGCCATGCTCTACACCCCATTGTCCAGCGGTGACCTTGTTGAAAGTGGCAACTCCCGTCCAATGCTTGAGTGCAGGGCTGGTTTCATCGATTTCCAGAACATACCATTCACCAACGGATGGGTGCAGATACAAGGTGAAATATCCTACGCCAAACCTACCGATAACCACTGGCTGCGGAATCACTATAACTACTACTACGGCCATGTGAACTACGGCGCGTTCTACACCTATAAGCGTTGTTATTTCCGCACAAAGCCAGCCATGCCTTTCTCCGCCACTTTCGGTATGCAGGTCGGTGCATTTTACGGCGGCCAGACAACATCTTACGACAAAGGTAAGCCCGGCAAAACATTACACTTTTCCCGTGGCATCAAGCAGATTTTCAAAATGCTCATCCCGCGCGACGGCGGCCAGTCCTATTATTCCGGAAGCACACTCGGCTCTTGGGATGTGGCATTCCGCTATCGTCTGCACAACGGCTACACTCTCCGTGCATATTTCCAGAAGCCATTTGAAGACGGCTCAGGCATCGGATTCCTTAACGGCTTCGATGGTGTGTGGGGGCTGGAGTTCCGCACGCATAATGGCGGTTATGTGTCGGGAGTAGTGGCGGAATACCTCGATTTCACCAACCAGTCCGGGCCTCTCCATTGGGATCCGGACGACAATCCCGGCACAACCATCACAAACCGTGCCGAAGGGGCCGACAACTACTATAATAACCATGAGTATAACCCTTATGCATATTATGGCATGTCTATAGGCACACCCTTCCTGTTGTCGCCTATTTATAACACCGACGGCGCTCTGCTCTTTCTCAACAACCGCGTGCGCGGGTTTCATATCGGCATTGAAGGTTCGCTAATCCCAGATCTCGATTATCGTGTGCTCGGAGGTTTCCGCCGTAGCTACGGCACACCCTTCTTCCCCGCTCTGACCCCGCGTGATGACACTTCATTCATGGCAGAAGTATCATGGCGCACACCCGTCAAAGGCCTCTCGCTGAAAGGGCAGTTCGCTCTCGACCACGGCAATCTGATGGGCAACAACACCGGTGGATGTCTCACTGTGGCATATCGCGGGGCATTCTCGTTATAGTTATAAATAGATAGTTGTCAATTAATTATATTAAGGTTGAAAATTCTCATTCTGATGCAAACATCAAGTCTAAATAATACCACAGCATTACGGCATCTGATAATAGTGCTGACCCTTCCATTGATGTTCCTTTTAAACGGCTGCACACGTAATAATGGCGACATTGGCCCTTGGTTCGGAATGTGGCAACTCATGGAAATACAGACCGACGGAGTGCCTGATGCGGATTACAAACAGAATATCTTCTGGAGTTTCCAGAACGATGTTTTCTCGATGAACTGGCAAGGGGTCAATCCCGGCGAACTCATCCGCATCCAGGTGTGGGGCACTTGGAGTGAACACGATGGTGTTCTCGCTCTTGATTTCACCCATTCCGAAGATAAATTCCCGGCTGATGGCTCCGGTGAGGGATTCAATATCTACAAACCCTATAAAGAGACCCATCTGCCATATGGCGAAGTCTCCGACCTCAGGATTGTTACCATGAAAGGTGCTGATATGGAACTCACATATCAACCTGCAGGTGAGGAAACGGTCTATACCTATATTCTAAGAAAACGTTAAAACGCATCAGATTAATGCCACGTCATATTAGTCAAGCCCTCGTGACCGGTGCCGACGGTTTCATCGGCTCCCATTTGGTCGACATTTTGCTCTCGCAGGGGATAAAAGTCCGGGCTCTATGCCAATATAATTCGTTCAACAATTGGGGATGGCTCGACGGCATGTCGCATCCGTTGCTTGAAATTGTATGCGGCGACGTGCGTGATGCCGCTTTTTGCCGTCATATCTCGCAGGGGGTTGACACCGTGTTTCATCTCGCGGCTTTAATCGCCATTCCCTACAGTTACGTTGCCCCTGAAAGCTATGTTGATACGAACATAACCGGCACACTCAACATCTGTCAGGCCGCCCGCGACTGCGGAGTGGAACGCCTGTTGGTTACATCCACATCCGAAGTCTACGGAACAGCTCAATACGTACCTATCGATGAGCATCATCCCCGTCAGCCCCAGTCGCCATATTCAGCCACAAAAATAGGCGCCGACGCCATAGCAAAAAGTTTCTTCAATGCATTCTCTCTCCCAGTGGTGATTGTGCGTCCGTTCAACACCTATGGCCCCCGGCAGAGCGCCCGTGCAATTATCCCGACAATCATAACACAGATAGCAAATGGCATCAAGGAAATAAAAGTAGGGGACCTCACTCCTACACGCGATTTCAACTTTGTGACCGACACATGTCGCGGATTCCTGGCTCTTGCCCAGGCCGACGGCATTGAAGGAGAAGAAGTGAATGTGGCAACCGGAACCGAGGTCTCCATGAAAGAGACTCTCGAGATGATTGCGGATGTGATGGGGGCCGATGTTCGCTATATTGTTGACCCCGACAGGTTGCGTCCCTCGAAAAGCGAAGTCTTCCGTCTGTGCGGCGACAACCGCAAGATATTGTCGCTCACGCAATGGCGTCCGCTGGTAACACTTCGCCAAGGACTTGAAATAACCGCCCGCTGGCTTACAGACCCAACAAACCTTGCCCGTTACAAATCCGACATATACAACCGCTGATATTTCTATGCGACAGGTAGTTAATATTCTGATGCTTGGTGGGGCCAAACGGGTGTCTATGGCGCGGATGCTCAAAGATGCCGGTAGCCGGATGGGGCTTGATGTTGTGCTGTTCAGCTATGAACTGACACCGGAAGTGCCGGTCGCAGTCGAGGCATCGGTGATTACTGGCCTTAAATGGACTGATCCCGATTTGATGGACGACCTCCACAACGTCGTATCCGAGAATAGAATCGATATTCTTCTGCCTTTTGTAGACCCGGCTGTTGAGGTGGCTGCGCGTTTTTGCGAGTCAACCGATAGCTGTTGGACACCTATGCATGATGCCGGTGCAGCAATCCTGATGTTCGACAAAGTTGAAGCCGACACACTGTTCCGCAGTCTTGGCTTCCCGTTGCCGCTCAATCCGCGTCATGATGGGTTTAGCGGCCCGGTGATTGCGAAACCGCGTTGCGGTTCGGCCTCAAAGGGAATCAAGGTGCTGTCTTATGAGGATTACCTTGTTATGGCGTCATCAGACAATGTTGGCGACTATCTGTTCCAGCAGTATATTGCCGACCGTCAGGAAATAACCGTTGATTGTTATGTGTCTTCGGTTGGCGAAGTTATATGCTCGGTGCCACGTGTGCGCTTGGATGTAGTCGGTGGGGAAGTGCTCAACACTGTCACTGTGTCTGACCCCGGTCTGGAGCGCCTCAGTGCTGATATATTGTCAAAATTGCGGTTGCGCGGGGCGATAACCCTTCAGTTCCTGCGTGAGCGTAATGCCGATGGCTCAACAGGTGCCCCCTTGTTGATGGAAATAAACCCCCGCCTCGGTGGTGGGGCGGTGTGCTCAGTCCATGCCGGAGCCGACATTCCTGCGTTCATCCTCGCTGATTGGCTTGGGCAGACTTTGTCGCCTTGCAAAACATGGCGCGCAGGAGTCAAGATTTGCCGTTATATGCAGGAAGTGGTTTTCCCGCGTTGACATCCGGTAAACGAATCAACCTTTGGAAGTTGTAGAGTAATATGAGCAGACAGGGAAATGTGATTATAATAGCTGAGGCCGGCGTTAACCATAATGGTGATTATGGCCGCGCGGTCGAGATGGTTCATGCCGCAAAAGAGGCTGGTGCCGACTATGTGAAATTCCAGACGGCTGTGCCTGAACTTGTGATTTCAGAATTTGCCCCAAAGGCCGAATACCAGAAAGAAACCACAGGTGAGGCTGAAAGCCAGTTGGAGATGTGTCGCAAGATTCATCTGAAACTCGACGATTACCTGCCGCTCAAACAGCTTTGCGACAGCGTAGGCATCGGTTTTATGTCAACACCTTTCGACCTCGTTTCAATCGATTGCCTCGCCGGGTTGGATATGGACTATTGGAAAATCCCGTCAGGCGAGATTACCAACCTTCCTTATCTCAGGAAGATTGGCCGGCTGGGCGGCAAGGTGATACTTTCAACCGGAATGTGTGAGCTATATGAAATCGAAGAAGCGCTTAGCATCCTCGAAGATGCCGGCACTCCCCGTTCCCGGGTCATATTGCTTCATTGCAACACACAGTATCCCACTCCATATGCCGATGTCAACCTCCGGGCCATGCAGGCGTTGGAATCGCTCCGTCCGGCAGCCGTAGGCTACAGCGACCACACCGTCGGAATTGAGGTTTCTGTGGCGGCTGTGGCTCTCGGAGCAAAAGTTATAGAAAAACATTTTACCCTCGACAAGAATCTCCCCGGCCCAGACCATAAAGCGTCGCTTGAGCCATCCGAACTGGCTGCCATGGTGCGCTCAATCCGTAATATAGAATTGTCTATTGGCACGGCTGAAAAGCATGTCTCCCCGTCGGAGCGCCCCAATATAATTGTTGCCCGTAAGAGCATTGTTGCTTCCAAGCACATTAAGGCAGGAGAGCTTTTTTCCGAGGATAACATAACAGTCAAACGTCCAGGCAATGGGGTATCACCCATGTTGTGGGATAAAGTGATTGGCTCACCCGCTCCTTGCGGTTTTTCACCCGACGAACTCATAACGTTTTAGGGTAATGTGACGTCTGAACATCGATTTTTCGTTTTCTTGTGTAGTTGCTATGTCGTGGCTGGCGGATTTGTCGCTTATGTTGTTTCCTGACACCTGTCAGGTATGCGGTGATGCGCTTGTTGACGGTGAAGAGGTCATGTGCCTGCGGTGCGACATGCGGATGCCACGTTGCAACTACCATCTGCATCCTCTCCATCCGGTGTCGGTTCGTTTTGCGGCTTTTAAGGTGGCGCGTATAGCTGCAATGTTCCCCTATGTGCGCCATAATGAATATGCCCGGCTGATCCAGAAATCGAAATATAACGGGCATCCGCAAATCGACCGTATGTTGGCCGGAAAGTTCGCCCGAGAACTCCTGCCTTCAGGTTTCTTTTCAGGCATCGACTTGATTCTGCCTGTGCCGATGCATTTTTGGAAACAGGCGATGCGCGGATTCAACCAGGCTGCCGAGATTGCACGTGGAATATCTGCGGTAACCGGTTTGCCTGTTTCTGATAATCTTGTGCTTCCCCGAAGACATGCCACACAGACACGTAGAAACGCCAGCCAACGCATGGCAAATGCCAAAGGCCGTTTTTATGTAGTCTACCCACACGAACTCGAAGGAAGGCATGTTCTGATTGTAGACGATGTGATAACTACAGGTGCAACCATTCTGGCGTGTGCCGATGCAGTGCGTGAAGCCGCTCCTACGGCCACGGTGTCGGTCTTAGCCCTCTCCGCAACCCGTTTCAGGGAATAGTCCCTGACGTATTAGCTTTGATGCAAGCGACGATTCGAATCCCCGGGTGATGGCGAACCGGTAGAGTTTAGTGCGCCCCTCAAACGTATCACCTTCCTTTATAGCGCGCGCTTTGGCCGTAAGAAGGCTATGAAGAATCTCTTCATAGTCCTCATCATCGATTGTGTCGAGAGCATCTGCAATAATGTCGCTGTCAATCCGTTTCGCTCGTAGACCCAATGAAATCTTACGTTTCCCCCAGCGGTTATAAATCAGTTTGTCGCGAACGAAGGCTTCTGCAAACCTGCGGTTGTCATAGAACCTGGCTTTGCGGAGCGTTGCTAATACCCCGGTTGCATCACCGGCCGGAACGTTCCATTGGCGCAGTTTTTCGCGCAGTTCATATTCGCAATGCTCCGAGCGGGCACATAGGTCTTCCAGCCGCATAAGCGCGTTTTCAGCAGAAATCTGTTTCCTTTGTAATGCCATGGCAGGAATTATATAACCGTTTTAGTTGCGCTTAAAAATCGGATTTTCCCGAAACTGTCGCGAGTCAGTGCCACATCCGAAAATCCGTAGTTTTCGCACAGTCGTTTTAAATCATCCGCAAAAAGAGGATTTATCTCAAAATACATCCGCCCATTTCCGGCAAGGGCTTTCTGCGCGTACTGTAGTTCGGCATTATAAAACATCAGCGGGTCATTATCGGGAACAAACAATGCTCCTGCCGGTTCGAAATCTGTCACATTCCGTTCCATATCCCTTTTCTCATGTTCTGCGATATATGGTGGATTGCTCACAATGATGTCAAAAGGCCCGGACAATGCCATATCATGTGTTTCCGCCATTTCGAGAATGTCTGTTTCAAAGAATCTGATATTACAATGGAGTTTTCCGGCATTTTCTTTCGCCACTGCCAATGTTTTCGGATTTATGTCGACAGCTGTCACATCGGCAAACGGCAGATTCCGGCTAAGAGCAATAGCTATGCATCCGCTCCCTGTGCCAAGGTCAATGACACGTAGGTCTTTCCTGTTGTTTTCTTTCACAATCATGTCGACCAGTTCTGCTGTTTCCGGGCGCGGAATCAGCGTGTCGGGCGTCACAATCAGTTTCATTCCATAGAAATCGGCCAAATTGAAGATATATTGTATCGGTTCGTCTGACATGAGCCTCTTTACCACATCCGCGATTTTACCCTCCATGAAAGCCGTCAGATGTTCGTTTGCCTTTATTGCAATATCAACCGGTGTCCATCCCTTCAGGTTCTCAAACATGAGGCGTACCATAGCCTTGGCTTCCCCCTCGCCATATTTCGGCGTGAGGGTAGCAGTTGTTGAGCGCATTATCTCATTGACCGTTCTTTGCCCGTCATCTGTTGTTTGATTCATTTCCGTTTACATCATAATTCAATGGTATCGGCATGTATAGGTTCCCCTAAAAACAACGATGCCATAGATGAGAATTTATATGAATTTTCGGTGGTCAGGAATCTGCAGCTGCCACCGGACTCATTGCGGGTAATACGCTGTTCCATCGACGGGTGCCTTTTCAGATATGCGGCAAGGCTTTCAGCCACGATTTCACCCTGTTTCAACAATGTGATATGGCTGGGCATATATTGGCGTATTTTCTTGAACATGATAGGGTAGTGGGTGCAGGCAAGTACAACCGTATCAATTGCCGGGTCTTTCCCCATAAGCCTTTCTGTCTCTTGTTTGACGAAGAAATCAGCTCCATCGCTTTCTGCTTCTCCGTTTTCTATCAGTGGCACCCACATTGGGCAGGCGTGCCCTATGGTGCGATAGCCAGGATGAAGTTTTGCAATCTCCATGTCGTAGCTCTCGCTCTGGATAGTGCCGGGAGTCCCGAAAATGCCGATATGTCCCGTTGTGCTGTATTCTCCCAGGCGTTCCACCGTCGGGCGTATGACCCCTAATACCCTACGGGTCGGGTCGATTTCAGGTAGGTCATGTTGCTGTATGGTTCTCAAAGCCTTGGCTGATGCTGTGTTACAGGCTAAAATTACCAGGCGGCATCCCTGTGAGAACAGGTATTTGACTGATTCCAGTGTGAATCGGTAAACTATGTCAAACGACCTCGTGCCGTATGGTGCCCGCGCGTTGTCGCCCAGATATATATAATCATACTGTGGAAGCGTTTTCCTGATTTCTTTCAGAATTGTCAGGCCGCCATAGCCCGAATCGAAAATCCCGATAGGCCCTTGTGTCTGTTTCTTCATAAATTTAAGAGGTTATCACCACCGGTTGCTATTTGATGTGCAAAGTTACGGCTTATTTGCCGGAATTTGGCTACATTTGCAATCATAAAAACGCTATAGTTATGGAAATTTCCCACGCGATAAAGTATGCCGGTGTCGATGACACAGACCTCGACCTTTTTGAAAACCAGTATCCCCTTACCCATGGGATGGCTTATAACTCATATATCATCCTTGATGATAAAATCGCAATCACCGATACCGTAGATATACGGTGTGGTGACGAATGGCTCTCCCGGCTCGACAGCATCCTTGCAGGTCGTCAGCCCGACTATCTGATTGTTCACCACATGGAACCTGACCATTCGGCTAACATAGCCCGCGCAATGGAGAAATATCCCGGAATGCAACTTGTTGCCGGAGCAAAAGCCATTTCCATGTTGCCTCTTTATTTTGAGAACGCAACGTTTTTGGAGCGGGTTCTGACTGTGAGTGATGGCGATGCACTATCGCTTGGTTCTCATAATCTCAGATTTTTCAGCGCTCCGATGGTTCATTGGCCCGAGGTTATGGTTAGTTACGAGGAAACAGAGCAGGTGCTGTTTTCTGCCGACGCCTTTGGAAAGTTCGGAGCCTTGTGTTATGACGATGACTGGACGCCTGAGGCTCGACGCTATTATGCCAACATCGTCGGAAAATATGGCCCGCAAGTGCAGAAGGCCTTGACCAAACTTGGTGGCGTACCAATCAGAACTATAGCCCCCCTTCATGGCCCTGTGCTGTCGGGTGATCTGACACCATATTGGAATCTTTATGGCAAGTGGAGCGCATACATACCCGAGAATGACGGGGTGCTTGTGGCATATGCTTCAATTTATGGCGGCACCCGCGAGGCAGCTCTTTGTTTTGCCGAGATGTTGAGGGAGCAGGGCGCTTCCGATGTTGTTACATTCGACCTTTGCCGTGGTGATGTATCTGAGGCTGTGTCGCAACTTTTCCGTTTAGGGCGTCTCGTTGTTGCTGCTCCTACTTATGATACCGGCATATATCCGGCAATGCACGATTTTCTCTATCATCTGCAAATCAAGAACTGCCGCAATCGCCGAGTGGCTGTGATAGAAAATGGCTCTTGGGCACCTGTCGCCGGTAAACTGATGGCCGACATGCTTTCTTGCCTAAGCGGTTTCGAAATAGTTGGTCCGGCAGTCACTATCCGTGGCCGCCTCCACACCTCCGACCTCCCTGCTCTCCGCACTCTCGCCACGTCACTTCTCGCCTGAAAACATTTTATAAAATATAGAAATGGAGTTGCCTTGGAATAGGCAACTCCATTTTATTTTTAAGTTTGTCAACAAAATTAATGTGAATGATTTATGAGTTTTATTTTGTTGGCCAACTTATATCAGAATCAATGTTGGATTACATGATACCCCGCTCGCGGAGCTTGCATTGCCAAGCCCAGGCCGAGCGCATCGTGTCGGCGATAGGGGTCGCGGCAGTCCAGCCAAGCACATTGTTGGCATGTTCGGGGTTAGCCCATACTTTTTCAATGTCGCCTGCGCGCCGTCCCACAATCTTGTGGGGTACTTTCACACCGGTTGCGGTCTCGAATTCGTTGATGAGCTGGAGCACTGAAAGCCCGTTGCCTGTGCCGAGATTGAAGATTTCAATTTTCTCTTCGCTCTTGTCGGTGAGCATCCGCTCAACGGCAATAACGTGGGCTTTCGCCAGGTCAACAACATCGATATAGTCGCGGATACAAGAGCCGTCGGGTGTATTGTAGTCATCGCCGAAAACGCTCAGTTCCTTGCGGATACCCATGGCAGTCTGTGTCAGGAACGGTATGAGGTTCTGGGGAACTCCATTGGGGAGTTCACCGATTTCTGCACTGGGATGTGCGCCAACCGGATTGAAATAACGCAGGATAACGCTCTTGAAAGGAGCTCCGGCATTAATCACGTCGGTTATGATTTCCTCTGAAATCTGCTTTGTGTTGCCATAGGGCGATGTAGCCTTTTTGATTGGCGACGCTTCTGTAACCGGGTTCACATCAGGCTCTCCATAAACGGTGCATGACGATGAGAAAACGATTCCTTTAACATCACGTTCTCCCATGATGTCGAGAAGGTTCATCAGCGTGTTGAGGTTGTTGCGGTAGTAGAGAACCGGTTTGTGCATCGATTCTCCCACGGCCTTGCTTGCAGCGAAGTTGATGATTCCTTTGATGCCTGGATACTTGTCGAACAACTCTTTTACTGCTGCCATGTCGGTGCAGTCGGCTTCAACGAAATCAGGGCGGATGCCGGTGATGCGTTCTATGCCGTCGATTACTTCTCTGTTTGAGTTCGATAGGTTGTCGATTATGACAACTGGATAGCCGGCCTGCTGAAGTTCAACTACGGTGTGTGAACCGATATAGCCTGTGCCACCTGTTACGAGGATTCTTGGTTTCATTTCCGTGTTACTTTTAGAAAAGTTTCGAGGGATATGTGCCGTTCTGATGCAGTTCGGCAAATTTTGCCACAACTCCGGGGCGGTCGGCGGCATATGTAACGCCGAACCATTTAGAATCGGTGTCGAGCACTTTCACTGTGGCTTCACCCGAATTGATAAGAGCATCGATACACAGCGGAATGAAAAACTCTGCTTTGGGAGTGTTGATGTCCTTGTCGAGGAATTTGCGGAACTCACGGTCGCTGTAATCGAAATAATCGGGTGTGAAGCCCCACAGGTTCATCGATACCGGAGTTTTCGGGTCGAGGGTCTGGATCTCGCCGTTTTCATCGGTGAACACGATATTGCCGTCGTTATCATAAGATATTGCGGTACGTTCCACAACCGATGTCAGCTTGCCATCTTTTGTTTCGCAAACGCCACGGGCAACAGAGCCGTTTTCTGTCATTGTGTTGCCTACACGGAAGCCTACCATGCAGTAATCTCCTTTGTGGTCGCGCTCGCGCACCAGCTCTTTGGCAATAACCTCAAATGCGTTGCGGCCATAGAAGTCGTCGGCATTGATTACGGCAAACGGTTCTTTAATGGCGTCTTTACCCATTAGCACAGCATGGTTAGTGCCCCATGGTTTTGTGCGGTCAGCCGGACATGTGTAGCCTTCAGGCAGTTTGTCGGTGCTTTGGAATACAACTTCCACAGGCACGTGACCCTCATATTTTGAAAGGATTTTTTCACGGAAATCCTGCTCGAAATCTTTGCGGATTACAAATACCACCTTGCCGAAACCGGCCTGGAGTGCATCGTAAATCGAGTAGTCCATAATGGTTTCGCCGTTAGGTCCCAGCGGGTCGAGCTGTTTCAAGCCCCCGTAGCGGCTTCCCATACCTGCAGCAAGTACAAAAAGAGTTGGTTTCATTGCTATTTATGTGATTAGATGTTAGTTTTGATTCATGTTGTTGATTGCCGGTTTACCATGCAATCATAAAATGCTATTTGGAATCTATACGTAGAGACGGGGTGCACCCCGTCTCCACATTAGATGTTAAGGCATGGTGTCAACTCTCGGTATATAGCCATTCGTTTTATGCAACGTGGCCAAATACCGATGTCTGCCCCCCTGTTATGCCTCGCAGTCGCAGACAACCTTGTGCGCTCCGTCTGAGATTACGACAGGATAAACAACCGGTTCGTGACCGTATTTCTCGTTGAATTTCTTCTTGGCAGTTGCGATGAAGTTGTCATAAAGTTCTTCCTTCACCAGGTTGATGGTGCAGCCGCCGAAGCCGCCTCCCATGATGCGGGAACCTGTAACGCCGCATTCTTTTGCGATGTCGTTGAGATAGTCGAGCTCTTCGCAGCTCACTTCATAGTCTTTCGACAGCCCTTCGTGTGTCTCATACATCTTTTTGCCAACTGTTGTGCAGTCTCCGGCCTGGAGGGCATCGCAAACATCGAGCACACGTTGTTTCTCTTCAATAACATATTTGGCACGCATGTAGTCCTCAGCGGTGATGTCGCTCTTGATAGAGTTAAGCATCTCTATGGTGGCATCGCGAAGTGTCTCTACACCGAGTTTGGCCGCTACGCGCTCACACGACTGGCGGCGTTTGTTGTAGGGCGAATCAACCAGAGCGTGTTTAACCTTCGAATCGAGAAGCACCAGTTTGTAGCCATCAATCTTGAAGGGGAAATATTCAAATTCCATCGAGCGGCAGTCAAGACGCATCAGATGGTCTTTTTTGCCGAACACTGATGCGAACTGGTCCATGATGCCGCAGTTCACTCCGCAGTAGTTGTGTTCTGTCGACTGGCCGATACGGGCAAGCTCGAACTTATCGATGGTGTTGCCGTTAAACAGGTCGTTAAGGGCGAAAGCGAAGCAGCTCTCAAGGGCGGCCGACGATGACAAACCGGCGCCAAGGGGTACATTCCCGGCAAACACAGCATCAAAACCTTTCACTGTGCCGCCACGTTTGATGATTTCGCGGCAGATACCGAAAATATAGCGTGCCCATTGCTGTTGCGGTGCATCTTCCTCTTTGAGCCCGAATTCAGCATATTCGTTTATGTCGATAGAGAAAACACGCACCTTGTCTGTGCCGTTTGGTTTGATCTCTGCCATGATTTCTTTGTCGATGGCCCCCGGGAACACGTATCCTCCATTGTAGTCAGTGTGTTCACCGATGAGATTGATACGCCCGGCTGATGCATAAAGTGTGCCTTTTTCTCCGAACTTTTCTTTAAAGATTGCTTTAATCTTTGCTTCCATAACGTTATCTACGATTATTAGATTTGAGGGAATGAATTAATGTTTTACTTGTTGCAAATTTACTAAATTTTCAATAACGCGACCACCTTAAATCTCCCAAAAAACGCCCCATTTTCGTCAAATTAACGAAATTGGGACGTTTTTTCACATTTTCGGATTATCTGTCACAGATTCCGGATTATGTGTCTCTGACAATAGCAAAATCAGGTAGACAAATGTCGGGGTGGTGCGCCTCAGGCATCCCTCTAACGCATATCGCCTTATCACTTTCTTTCTCGATCTCTCTTATCGGCGTTTATCAGCTTTTGATGTACTTTGAGGGCCTTTATAAGCCTTCTACTCTTTCTCTGCTTTTCACTCAACATCGATTTTGATTGTTGCCGGTTTCACTCCGGGTGCGGTAACGGTGAGTGTGGCCTCACCTTTATCAGTGCCGGCGCGTAATATGGCGGTTGCAGCTCCGCTGAACAATTTCATCCTGGGTTGGTCGAAGCTCAACAGGCATGTCGGGTCTCCGTTGGCGGTGGCCAGAAATTCGGCATTCCCGCTGATATTGAACGTTACCATGCGGCTGTCTGTAGGCACGATATTCCCAGCTTTGTCGGCAACCTCCACAGTGACATACACCAGATCGTTGCCATCGGCCTTGATTTGCCTCCGGTTGGGGGTCAGAACTATATGGTGGGCTTTCCCGGATGTAGTAACTTTAGCTTTATCAACCGGGTTCCCGGCTTCATCCAGGGCTACAACCTTTACTTCACCCGGTTGGTAAACAACATCGTCCCATATCAGACGGTAACGGTTCATAGCCAGAGAATCATTGCGTAAGGTTTCGTCTTTCACCTTGTCGCGTTCCCAATATGGTGTTTCTGCCACTCGCGAATAGTCGAGTTCAGGCCCTTTGGCCTTCTCTTTGACACCCATAGATTTGCCGTTTACAAACAGCTCTGCTTTTGGATAAGATGTGTAGACCATCACCGGGGTAACTTTCCCTTCCCGTCCTTTCCAGTTCCAGTGTGGCAGGATGTGGAGGGTGGGGGAGTCGGTGTTCCATTGCGACCGGTAGAGATAATAACGGTCTTTGGGCAGCGAGGCAAGGTCGATTATGCCGAAAACACTTGAATGATTGGGCCATGCGTCAGTGTCATAGGGCGACGGTTCTCCGAGATAGTCGAATCCGGTCCATACGAATTGCCCGATCATCCAGGGATGGTCATCATCAGCGGCAAAATCAATGTCGGGGATATTGCTCCAATAGCAGAATTCCGTGTCGTAGCTCGACGATTGGTGATTATCATAGGTGGCATTTGCTTTCAGGTCAACCGGGAACATATAGCATCCGCGCGACGATACTGTGGATGCTGTCTCGCTTCCCAGCACGAGTTTCTGGGGTAGCATATCGTAGGCTTTCACGTAATATTGCGGTTTATAGTTGAATCCTGGAATGTCGAGTGCGGCGGCGAAACCGTTGTCAAGAACTGCGCCGATTTGATCCATTCCGCATGTGACCGGGCGTGTGGGGTCTTCGCGGTGGGCTATGTCTAGAAGCATCTGCAACTCTTCCACGCCGTCAGGCCCCCATTGGCTCGGCACTTCATTGCCGATACTCCACATAACCACAGAGGCATTGTTGCGGTAATGGCGCACCATGTTCACCATATCTTTTTCTGCCCATTCATGGAATATCGAGCCGTAGCCGTTGGGACTTTTGGGGCGGAATCCCCAGTCGTCAAACGGTTCTACCATAAGCATCATGCCCATCTCGTCGCAAAGTTCAACCAACTCTGGTGCCGGCATATTGTGGGCGGTGCGGATGGCGTTTGCCCCCATGTCTTTCAGCATTTCAATCTGGTGGCGCAGGGCTGCGCGGTTAACGGCTGCGCCTAACGGCCCCAGGTCATGGTGGTTGCATACCCCTTTGAATTTGGTGTATACCCCGTTGAGGAAGAATCCTTTTTCAGGAATATATTCCAGCGACCTTATGCCGAAACGTGTGCTGTATTCGTCAACTTTTTTGCCGTCGACACTCAGCGTGGTTCTGGCTACATAAAGCCAAGGGGTTTCTGTCGACCATCTTTTGGGGTTTTCAACCAGAAAGTTTTGGGTGAATGGCTGCCCGTGAGAGTAGTATGTTGAATTGTTGGTGGCAACAATGCTGCCGTCCGGAGCGATTATGTCGGTAGCCACGTTGACCGCTTCGCCCTTTTTTGCTCCTGTAATCTCGGTTATGAGTTTCACCGAGGCTTCTTCTGCCGTCACATATGGGGTGGTGACATATGTCCCCCAGACAGGTACATGCACTTTCGAGGTTGCAAGAAGGTGGACGTTGCGGTAAAGACCGGCGCCGGGATACCACCGCGATGATTGCGGCTTATTCTCCAGTTCTACTGTAAGGGTGTTGTCGCCGGGATTCACAGCTCCTGCCGGCAGATTAAGATAGAAAGAGTTATAGCCATAAGCCCATCCACCCACATTCTTGCCATTGACGCTGACTTTGGGGTTGCTCATCGCTCCGTCGAACAGAAGCGTGAATTCTTGCCCAGTTGTATCTGCAACATTGAATATGGTCGTGTATATCCCTCTCCCCATATAAGGGAGGCCGCCGGTGCGGCCGGTCTTTTCAGTTTTTTCGGTCTCTCCGTTCTGTTCCACGGCGACCACCTGCAGGTCGTTATCGCGTGAGAATGGTTCATGCACTGCCCAGTCGTGTGGCACGCGCACATCCTGCCACTTCCCCTGTTGGCCGAGTGTGTCGATTTTTGCGAATTTCCAGCCCCGTTCAAGTGTGGTCTGCATGCGTGCTTCGGCTGTGATTCCTCCTCCGGCTATTGTAACGATTGCAATCAGGAATAAGGATTTGTTTCTGTTGTTCATATGTTTGTTGCTTTTGTGTCTTATCGTGTTGGTTTGAATGCTTTCAGTGCATCATTAAAACGTCCGTTCTCAACACATCCTTTGTCATAACCTCCGTTATAATGCGCAGGGGCTTCTGGTTCCCAATAGAATATCCCATTCAGGGTTTCTAAATCGCGTTCATCGATTATTCGTCGGATAACCCTGTAGGCTTCAGTCCCACGCGTGTAATGGAATCCGATTTCGCATAGCATAACTTCTTTCCCGTATCGGGCTTTCATATCGCTGATGTTTGCCATGCATTTGTCAACCTGCTCTTCAAGTGTCTGCACCGGCCATGTATCACTTTCCGGATAGAGCGACATCCCGATAATGTCATATTTCCCTCCGTTTTTATTTACCAGGTCGAAAAACCATCTGTAAAGACCTGAATCATGACCGTTGGGCAGATGCACAATCACTTTGGTCTCTGGTGAAATGGCTTTCACGGCATCATATCCCGCATTGAGATAGCGTGGAAATTCCCCGGCATCCTGGTCTTTCATCTTGCCTGATTCAAACAGCATCCCTTGCGAGGTCTCGTTTCCTATCTGCACCCATGCCGGGGCAATCTCCTCGTTGGCAAGGGCTGTCATCATTTCTGTTACATGTTGTTTGATTGCATCTGCCATATCTGCCGGTTTTAGACCTGCCCAGGCCTTAGGCACGGTCTGGTTTCCCGGATCTGCCCATGTGTCGGAAAAATGGAAATCAATCATGAGCGACAACCCGAGTTCTGCAGCCCGTTGTGCTTTTTTCATCACATCTGCGATATTGTTATAACCGTCGGTGGGATTCACCCATACACGTAGACGGATGGAATTGATGTCGTAGTCGTTTTTCAACAGCGACATGCATTCCTCTTCCACCCCTTTTTCGTTAAAATATTTCATCCCTTCGGCTTCGAGCTGTGTCAGCCAGCTAACATCCGCCCCTTTTGCAAAGCTGGGTATGGTGATTGGTAAAGGAGGTCTGTCAGGTTGCTCCGGAGCTACCGGTTGTTCCGGTTCTTCTGGCGTTCCAGGGGTTTCCGGCTGTTCTTGTTGGGGTTCGTCTTCATCCTCTATGCCACAGGCTGTGAATGATGCTGATACGCACAAGGCCATGGCGCATACAAATAAGCCTTGGCAATACTTCTTCAGAAAAAATCTTTTCATAAATCTATTTAGTAGATGACAAAAATTAAATTTATGCTGTTAAACACTTAATTTTCAGTC